>ERZ1023901.257-NODE-257-length-10635-cov-6.307467_pt1 | contig 10635 bp, 9 predicted proteins | sample MGYA00380401_ERZ1023901 | MGnify/ENA primary metagenome ERZ1023901 (study PRJEB33179, sample SAMN07448997) | human gut metagenome | biome: Human-gut; feature: Human associated habitat; material: Faeces | host: Homo sapiens | place: India: Bhopal | collected... | reverse complement strand
TGCCCCCGATGCCGGATTGCGGGTCCCCGCATCCGGTACCAGACGAGAGAAGGCCTCGCCCGGGCGGGTCATGCGGAGGTCATTGCGCGCACGCTCCTCAATCGCTTCCTGCCCGCCGTTGAGGTCGTCAATTTCGGCAAACAGCTGATCGTTGCGTGCTTTTAATTTGGCGTTAGTCGCCTGCTGGGCGGTGACGTCGTCGTTAACCCGCGTGTAGTCATGCAGGCCGTTTTTACCGAACCACAGCGAATACTGTAGCCAGACCAGCAAAGCTAATAATAGCAGCGTTAGTTTACCCATCCTGCCCCCTGAAAAACGGCATCATCATCCCAAAACTCGCCCGGGTACGCTACCGGGGCGCGCGGACGATGCCGCGTAACGCGGGGACTGTACCATATTTTTGCTGTCGATACCCATGCTTGATTCATACCAGCAACGGGTTATCCCAACAGCCAGAGGAAGAGTAGCGCAAACATCAGCCCAACGGTCAGGATGGTCGCGCTGACGCTATAGAGCAGTTTGCCATTGAGCAGAGAGTGCAGCGCAATACCGACCACCACCGCCACCGGCATCAACGCAAGGAAGAATGGCCAGGTGTAGAGGAGAAAGAAGAGTGTATTACTGCCATAGAGAAGGAAGGGAATACCCAGCGCCAGCAGCCACGAAATAAAGCCCACGGCAGCGCCCGACAAAGACCAGGTGGTCTCGTCGCCGATCGCCGGAGGCGGTTCTGAACGAATAATACTGAGGTTCTGGGTATTGCGCATATCGAATCCTGTAGACCGGGCAACCGGCACCCCTCGATGCCGCTGCCGTTTCAGGATCTGATAATATCGCTCTGTTGCAGCAGGTCTAATAGTTGGTGCACCAAATTTGTTACCAATTGTTCACCATCCAGATGAATTTCCGCCTTTTCCGGTGCCTCATAGACCGAGTCTATACCGGTGAAATTGCGTAATTCCCCTGCCCGCGCTTTCTTATACAATCCTTTCGGATCCCGCGCCTCGCAGATGGCCAGCGGGGTATCGACGAACACTTCGATAAAGCGTCCTTCCCCGAGGCGCTCGCGCACCATCTGCCGTTCCGCACGGTGCGGAGATATAAATGCCGTCAATACCACCAGCCCGGCATCGACCATCAGCCTGGCCACTTCGCCGACGCGGCGAATGTTCTCTTTGCGATCCTCATCGCTGAATCCCAGGTCGCTGCACAGGCCATGGCGCACGTTATCGCCGTCCAGCAGATAGGTGCTGACGCCGCGCTCATGCAGGGCCTCCTCCAGCGCCCCGGCGACGGTGGATTTACCCGACCCCGAAAGGCCGGTAAACCACAGCACCACGCCGCGATGGCCGTGATGCTGTTCCCGCTGCTGTTGGGTCACAGGGTGGGCATGCCAGACGACGTTTTCGTCATGCTGGGCCATTATTTGCCTCCCAGCAGGTCGCGGGCGTCCCAGTGCGGGAAATGTTTACGGATCAGCTGGTTCAGCTCCAGCTCGAAGGCGCTGTACTGTGATGCCGAAGTCGATGCCTGCAGGTGCGGCTCGTTGACCATCCCGGCGCCGACGGTGACGTTGGTCAGGCGATCGATAAAGATAAGCCCGCCGGTCACCGGGTTTTGCTGATACGGATCCAGCACTAAAGGTTCGTCAAAGGTCAGCTCCACCAGGCCGATGCCGTTCAGCGGCAGAGACTCGACTTCACGCTGGGTTAGGTTGTTAATATCGACCTGGTAGCGGATAGCGTCGACGCGAGCGCGGGTCTTCTTGCCGGCGATTTTGATGTCGTAGCTCTGGCCCGGGGTCAGCGGCTGCTCGGCCATCCACACCACGTCGATGCTGGCGCTTTGTACCGCCGGCAGCGAGGCTTGCGCGTCAACCAGCAGGTCGCCGCGACTGATGTCGATTTCATCTTTCAGCACAAGGGTAATGGCTTCGCCGGCGGCGGCTTCCTGCAGGTCGCCGTCGAAGGTGACGATACGCGCCACGCTCGATTCGACGCCCGACGGCAGCACCTTCAGACGCTGGCCAACCTGCACGGTACCGGAGGCGACCGTGCCGGAGAAGCCGCGGAAATCAAGGTTCGGACGGTTAACATACTGCACCGGGAAGCGCAGCGGCTGGCTCTCGACCACCCGCTGGATCTCTACGGTTTCGAGGACTTCCAGCAGCGTCGGGCCACTGTACCACGGCATATTCGCGCTCTGGCTGGCGACATTATCGCCTTCCAGCGCCGACAACGGCACAAAGCGGATATCAAGGTTGCCCGGCAGCTGCTCGGCAAAGGTCAGATAATCTTCCCGGATCTCGTTGAAGCGCGCTTCGCTAAACTCGACGAGATCCATTTTGTTGACCGCCACTACCAGGTGTTTAATGCCCAGCAGCGTCGAGATGAAGCTGTGACGGCGAGTCTGGTCGAGCACGCCCTTGCGCGCATCGATCAGCAGGATCGCCAGGTCGCAGGTGGACGCCCCGGTGGCCATATTGCGCGTGTACTGCTCGTGCCCCGGGGTGTCGGCGATGATAAATTTGCGTTTTTCGGTTGAGAAGTAGCGATAGGCCACGTCGATGGTGATGCCCTGCTCGCGCTCGGCCTGCAGGCCGTCCACCAGCAGCGCCAGGTCCAGCTTTTCGCCCTGGGTGCCGTGACGCTTGCTGTCGTTGTGCAGCGAAGAGAGCTGGTCTTCATAGATCTGGCGCGTATCGTGCAGCAGGCGGCCAATTAAGGTGCTTTTGCCGGCATCGACGCTGCCGCAGGGCAAAAAACGCAGCAGGCTCTTGTGCTGTTGCGCGTGCAGGTAAGCTTCTACGCCGCCTTCGTTGGCAATTTGTTGGGCAATGGTCGTGTTCATGGCGGCTCCTTAGAAATACCCCTGACGTTTCTTCAGCTCCATCGAGCCGGCCTGGTCGCGGTCAATGACGCGCCCCTGACGTTCGCTGGTGGTCGATACCAGCATCTCTTCAATAATTTCCGGCAGCGTCTGCGCTTCAGACTCCACCGCGCCGGTCAGCGGCCAGCAGCCGAGGGTACGGAAACGCACCATCCGTTTTTCAATCACCTCGCCCGGCTGCAGATCGATACGGTCGTCATCGATCATCATCAGCATACCGTCGCGCTCCAGCACCGGACGCTCAGCGGCCAGATACAGCGGCACGATTTCAATATTTTCCAGATAGATGTACTGCCAGATATCCAGCTCGGTCCAGTTGGAGAGCGGGAAGACGCGGATGCTTTCGCCTTTGTTAATCTGGCCGTTGTAGTTGTGCCACAGCTCCGGACGCTGATTTTTCGGGTCCCAGCGGTGGAAACGGTCGCGGAAGGAGTAGATGCGCTCTTTCGCGCGGGATTTCTCTTCGTCGCGACGCGCGCCGCCGAACGCGGCGTCAAAGCCGTATTTGTTCAGCGCCTGCTTCAGGCCTTCGGTTTTCATGATATCGGTATGCTTGGCGCTGCCGTGGACAAACGGGTTGATGCCCATCGCCACCCCTTCCGGGTTTTTATGCACCAGCAGCTCACAGCCGTAGGCTTTGGCGGTCCGGTCGCGGAACTCATACATCTCACGGAATTTCCAGCCGGTATCGACGTGCAGCAGCGGGAACGGCAGGGTTCCCGGATAAAACGCTTTGCGCGCCAGATGCAGCATTACGCTGGAATCTTTCCCGATGGAGTACATCATTACCGGGTTAGAAAATTCGGCGGCCACCTCACGAATAATATGGATGCTTTCCGCCTCCAGTTGCCGCAGGTGAGTGAGTCGTTTTTGGTCCATAACCGTTCCTTAAGCCAGATTGACCACCGAAGCGTTAAACCCCTCGGCGGATGATGTATGTTGAAACCAGGCGAGCTGCTGATGCAGCTGCACCACTTCGCCTACCACCAGCAGGGCGGGCATCGGGGCGTCTTTCGCCAGGTGTTCGAGTTGTTGCAATGTGCCGGTTATCGTCTGCTGATCGTCACGGGTGCCACGGGAAATTACCGCCACCGGCGTGTCGCTGTCGCGACCGTGGGCGATCAGCTGGGCGCTGATTTCCGCTGCCTTCATGGTGCCCATGTAGATCGCCAGCGTCTGTTGGCTCTTCGCCAGCAGCGACCAGTCGAAGGGGGCGCTGTCCGGCTTATAGTGGCCGGTGACAAAGACGGCGCTTTGCGCATAATCGCGATGGGTCAGCGGAATACCGGCGTAGGCCGTCGCCCCGGCGGCTGCGGTGACGCCCGGCACCACCTGGAACGGGATCCCCGCCTCGGCGGCAGCCTGCAGCTCTTCTGCGCCGCGGCCAAAAATAAACGGATCGCCGCCCTTCAGGCGCACGACGGTTTTCCCCGCCTTCGCCGCCTCCACCAGCAGCTGATTGGTTTCATGCTGCGGCACCGAGTGCTCGCCGGCGCGTTTGCCAACGCAAATAAGTTCGGCATCGCGGCGCACCAGCTCGAGAACCGGCTGAGTCACCAGATGATCGTGGAAAACCACGTCCGCCTGCTGGATCGCCTGCAGACCGCGAAGGGTCAGCAGCCCGGCATCGCCCGGCCCGGCGCCGACCAGAATAATTTCTCCCGTCTCGCGTTCGGGTTTGTCGAGCTCATCCTGCAGCGCTTTTTCCGCCTCCGCAGAGTTGCCCGCCACCATCAGGCTGGCGAAGCGGCCGGTAAAGACGCGCTCCCAGAAGCGGCGACGCGCTTCGGTAGTCGTCAGGCGGGTTTTCAGATGGTTGCGCCAGTAGCTTGCTGTTTCCGCCAGCCGACCGAGATTCGTCGGCAGCAGCGCTTCGATTTTTTCACGCAGAATACGCGACAGTACCGGCGCTTTACCGCTGGAGGAGATCGCCACCAGCAGCGGCGAACGGTCGACGATAGAAGGGAAAACAAACGAGCACAGCGCCTGGTGATCCACCACGTTGACCAACCGGTAGCGCGCGTTAGCTGCCGCAAATACCCGCTGGTTAAGCGCCTCATCCTCGGTGGCCGCAATCACCAGAAAGACATCATCCACCAGCGAGTCGCTGAATTCCGTCGCCCGCCAGCTGAGTGCCTGGCGCGCAGCCAGATCGGCCAGCGCTGGTGACAGCGTTTCAGCGACCACCTGCACCTGCGCCTGGGCGCGCAGCAGGAACTTGATCTTACGTTCAGCAATCTCGCCGCCGCCGATCACCAGCACGGGCCTTTGTTTCAGTTCGGCAAAAAGGGGCAAGTAATCCACGGTGCAACAACTCTCTTACATTCAGCGATACTGCGACTATAGGGTGCGCCTTAGAGCAAATGAAATTACGAAATGGAATGAGTTGTGACACAAAGGAATAACGCGGCGGAAATACAAATATCAAAAAGTGCTTAACGCGCTATTTTTCCGCTATTTAAGAGCAATTGAAATTGTTTAACCGCGGTCACAGTTTCATACTGTAGCCGTCAAATTGTCTTGTTCGTGTAAGGACCCCTTATGTTTTCCGCGTTGTGCCGCCGTCTGCTTCCGCTGGCGCTCGGCACCGGTTTTGTTTTTGCCGCCGCCCCCGCATTCAGCGCGCTGGGCGACACCGCCAGTAGCCAGGCCCGCCATATCGCCACCGTCTTCCCGGGACGAATGACCGGAACGCCGCCGGAAATGCTCTCAGCTGACTATCTGCGCCAGCAGTTCGCCCTGATGGGGTATCAGAGCGACGTGCGAAGCTTCAATACCCGCTATATCTATACCGACAGCAATGAGCGCAAGAACTGGCATAACGCCACCGGCAGTACGGTGATCGCCGCCCATGAAGGTAAAGTGCGCCAGCAGATTATTATCATGGCACACCTCGACACCTATGCGCCGCAGAGCGATAAAGACGTGGAGAACAACCTCGGCGGCCTGACGCTGCAGGGCATCGACGACAACGCGATGGGACTTGGCGTATTGCTGGAGCTGGCGGAGCATTTAAAGAACGTCCCTACCCGCTATGGCATCCGCTTTATCGCCACCAGCGGTGAAGAGGAAGGCCGTCTCGGCGCGCAAAACCTGCTGCAGCGGATGAGCGAAGCGGAAAAGAAAAATACCCTGCTGGTGATCAATCTCGATAATCTGGTGGTGGGCGATAAGCTTTACTTCAACAGCGGCCGCAGCACGCCGGCCTCGGTGCGCAAGCTGACCCGCGATCGCGCGCTGGCTATCGCTCGCAGCAAGGGCATCGCCGCCTACACCAACCCGGGACTCAACCCGGCTTATCCGAAAGGCACCAGCTGCTGCAATGACGCCAGCGTCTTCGACAACGCCGGGATCCCGGTGCTGTCGGTCGAGGCGACTAACTGGTCACTCGGCAAAAAAGATGGCTATCAGCAGCGGAGCAAATCGGCCAGTTTCCCGCAGGGAACCAGTTGGCATGACGTCCAGCTGGATAATCAGCAGTATATCGACCACGCGCTGCCGGGGCGCATCGAACACCGCGGACGCGAGGTAGTGAAAGTCATGCTGCCGCTGGTGAAAGAGCTGGCGAAAGTGGAGAAGAAAAGCTAATACGCACAAAAGAACGCGCGGTATCGCCCGCGTGTTCTTTTTGAATTATCACTCAGAGGAAGAGCTAACAGCTTAACCCTCGTGCAATCCGCACTCGCGTTTAAGCCCGAAGAACCGGGTCTCTTCTTCTGCCATGCCCGGCTCCCACTTGCGGGTGGTGTGGGTATCGCCTACCGAGAGATAGCCCTGATCCCACAGCGGGTGGTACTTCAGCCCGTGCTTTTGCAGGTACTGATACACCGTGCGGTTATCCCAGTCGATAATCGGTAGCACCTTGAACACCCCGCGCTGGACCGCCAGCACCGGAAGCGTAGCCCGGCTGCCCGACTGCTCGCGGCGCAGACCGGCAAACCACGTCTGCGCATTGAGCTCTTTCAGCGCCCGGTTCATCGGCTCAACCTTGTTGATCTCATTGTATTTCTCAATGCCCTCAACGCCCTGCTCCCACAGCTTGCCGTAGCGCGCCTCCTGCCAGGCCGCGCTTTCAGCCGCGCGGTAGACCTTCAGGTTCAGCTTGAGCTTGTCCGTCAGCTCGTCAATAAACTGATAGGTTTCCGGGAACAGGTAGCCGGTATCGGTGAGGATCACCGGAATGTCCGGGCGGATCTGATTCACCAGATGCAAACTTACCGCCGCCTGAATGCCAAAGCTCGCCGACAGCACATAGTTTCCCGGCAGATTTTCCAGCGCCCACGCCACACGCCCTTCGGCGTCAAGCTTTTCCAGTTGGGCGTTGGTTTCCGCGAGTGCCAGAATGCGTTCCACTTTCGGCAATGCATTAAGCGCGTTTAGATCGAGTACGGACATATGAACCTCGTTTGCCTGTTTTGCCGGACGACACTGCGTTCGTCCGGCCTACGGGTTTCGCTGGCCCGGATCGCTACGCGCCACCGGGCACCAGGATGTTATTCCCAGAAATCGCGGGCTGGGTCGAGCACCGGGCGAATGATGCCCGCACGCACCGTAAAATCGCCGAAGCCTTCACCCGCTTCGCGCTCTTTCGCCCAGCGCCCTACCAGTTCGTCTAGCGAGTCGAGAATTTCCGACTCGGTAATATTCTCCCGGTACATCCGCGGGATGCGGGTGCCGTTGCGGTTACCGCCGATGTGCAGGTTATAGCGGCCCGGCGCTTTGCCCACCAGTCCCACTTCCGCCAGCATCGCGCGGCCGCAGCCGTTCGGGCAGCCGGTGACGCGGGTGACGATATGCTCATCGCTCACGCCGTGCTTGCTCATCACCCCTTCCACCTTGTCGATAAAGGACGGCAGGAAACGCTCGGCTTCCGCCATCGCCAGCGGGCAGGTCGGGAAGGAGACGCAGGCCATCGAGTTTTCGCGCTGCGGGGTGACGGCATTCATCAGGCCATGATCCCGCGCGAGCTTCTCGATCCGCGCCTTCTGATCTTCCGGTACGCTGGCGACAATCAGGTTCTGGTTAGCGGTGATGCGGAATTCGCCTTGATGGACCTTAGCAATCTCCAGCAGGCCAGTCTTCAGCGGACGACCCGGATAATCGAGAATGCGGCCGTTTTCAATAAACAGCGTCAGGTGCCACTTATCATCAATCCCCTTCACCCAGCCGATGCGATCGCCGCGGCCGGTAAATTCGTACGGGCGGATCGGCTCAAACTTAATGCCTGCCCGGCGCTCCACTTCCGCTTTGAAGGTTTCGACACCGACGCGCTCAAGGGTGTACTTGGTTTTCGCATTCTTACGGTCGGTACGGTTGCCCCAGTCGCGCTGAGTGGTCACAACCGCTTCCGCCACCGCCAGCGTATGCTCCAGCGGCAGATAACCGAATTCGCTCGCCGTGCGGGCGTAGGTTTTTTTATTACCATGTTCGATAGAGAGACCGCCGCCCACCAGCAGGTTAAAGCCCACCAGCTTGCCGTTTTCGGCGATCGCCACGAAGTTCATGTCGTTGGCGTGCAGATCGATATCGTTCTGCGGCGGGATCACCACCGTGGTTTTAAACTTACGCGGCAGATAGGTCTGGCCGAGGATCGGCTCTTCGTCGGTAGTGGCGACCTTTTTCTGATCCAGCCAGATCTCGGCATAAGCGCGGGTACGCGGCAGCAGATGCTCGGAGATCTTTTTCGCCCACTCGTAGGCCTCAGCGTGCAGCTGCGACTCGTACGGGTTGGAGGTGCACAGCACGTTACGGTTCATATCGTTGGCGGTGGCCAGCGCGTCCAGCCCCACCGAGTGCAGCATCTGATGCACCGGCTTGACGTTCTTTTTCAGAATGCAGTGGAACTGAAAGGTCTGCCGGTTGGTCAGGCGAATACTGCCGTAAATGGTGTTCTCAGCGGCAAACTTATCGATCGCCTTCCACTGGGTGGTGGTGATCACCCCGCCCGGCAGACGGCAGCGGAGCAGCATCGCATGACGCGGCTCCAGCTTCTGGGCGGCGCGCTCCGCGCGGATATCGCGATCGTCCTGCTGGTACATGCCGTGGAAACGGATCAGCAGGAAGTTATCGCCTTTAAAACCGCCGGTCAGACCGTCGTTTAAATCTTCCGCAATGGTGCCGCGCAGGTAGTTGCTCTCAAGCTTCATGCGCTCGGCATCGCTCAGTTTACCTTCGACCACTAAAGGCCCCGGATGTTTTTCGCTCATTAGTAGACATCTCGCTGATAACGGCGCTCAACGCGCAGCTCACTTAAAAATTCGTCCGCCGCTTCGGCGTCCATCGCGCCGTATTCGGCAATCACTTCCAGTAAGGTGTTTTCCACGTCCTTCGCCATGCGATTGGCGTCGCCGCAGACATAAATGTGGGCGCCGTCATTGATCCAGCGCCACAGCTCGGCCCCCTGCTCGCGCAGTTTGTCCTGCACATAGATTTTTTGTTGTTGATCGCGGGACCAGGCCAGATCGATACGGGTCAGCAGACCTTCCTTCACATAGCTCTGCCACTCCACCTGATAGAGGAAATCTTCGGTGAAGTGCGGGTTGCCGAAGAACAACCAGTTCTTGCCTTGCGCTCCGTCCGCAGCGCGCTGCTGCATAAAGGCGCGGAACGGCGCAATACCGGTGCCCGGGCCAATCATGATCACCGGGGTCTCCGGGTTGGCTGGCAGACGGAAGTTGTCGTTGTGTTCGATAAAAACACGGACTTCGCCATCCTCTTCCACGCGGTCGGCGAGGAAGCTGGAGGCGCCGCCAGCCCGGGCGCGGCCTTCAATTTCATAGCGCACCACGCCCACGGTGACATGCACCTCGCTCTCCACTTCCGCCTGTGAGGAAGCAATAGAATACAGGCGCGGCGTCAGCGGACGCAGCAGACCGATTAACGCCTCAGCGTCCAGCTGCGCCGGAGAGAAACGGACCATATCGACGATCGGCGTCGCGGCGGCATACTGCTGCAACTGAGCTTTGTCGCCCACCAGCGGCAGCAGCGATTCGCTGCGCGTCAGGGTGGCGTAGTTTTCAACGATAGTCGCGGTGTTAACCGTCAGCTCAAAATGCCACTGCAGGGCTTCCGACAGCGGCAGAGTTTTACCCTCAACGGTCACCGGCTCGTCGCCTTTCAGCCACAGCAGCTCCACCAGCTCTTTCACCAGCTGAGGATCGTTCTGGTACCAGACGCCCAGGGCGTCGCCCGGCTGATAGCGCAGACCAGAATCACCGAGGTCTATTTCGATATGGCGCACATCTTTTTCTGAATTGCGGCCGGTGATTTTCTGATTGACCGACAGGGTCGCCGTCAGGGGCGCTTCTTTGGTATATGGGCTGGTGTGAATATCGTTCACCGCGCCGCTGGTGGCCAGCTGAGCGGGCGCAGCGACCGGCGCACGGGCCTTCAGCGCCTCAACCACGCGCGCGCGCCATTCAGCGGCCGCGGCCTGATATTCAACGTCGGCGTCGACGCGATCGAGCAGACGTTCCGCGCCGAGCTCGGCCAGCTTGTTGTCGAAATCTTTGCCGGACTGGCAGAAAAATTCATAAGAGGTATCGCCGAGACCAAAGACGGCGAACGCGGTCCCGTCCAGCTTCGGCGCTTTCTTAGAGAACAGGAACTTATGCAATGCGACCGCTTCTTCCGGCGGCTCTCCTTCTCCCTGGGTGGACGTCCATACCACCAGAAGTTTTTCGCCAGCAATATGTATCAATTTATAATCGCCAGCATTCCCGAGGATCACGTTCAGCTACGCAGCCA
>ERZ1023901.249-NODE-249-length-10851-cov-10.183031_pt1 | contig 10851 bp, 5 predicted proteins | sample MGYA00380401_ERZ1023901 | MGnify/ENA primary metagenome ERZ1023901 (study PRJEB33179, sample SAMN07448997) | human gut metagenome | biome: Human-gut; feature: Human associated habitat; material: Faeces | host: Homo sapiens | place: India: Bhopal | collected... | reverse complement strand
TGGAACTGCTCAAGGGCAAGGGCGAAGCGGAGAAGTACGCCGCATCCTCCATCCGCGAGAAGCTCGATATGGGCTACAAGAAGTGGGCGAAGCGCCTGACCAAGTACTACTCCCTCATGGAGTTCTACTTCGACCCGCAGCTGTTCGTCGTCGGCGGTGGCGTGTCCCGCGTCTCCGAGAAGTTCCTGCCGTACATCGACATCAAGACCCCGATCGTCGCAGCCAAGCTGCACAACGAGGCCGGCATCATCGGCGCCGCATACTACGCGAGCACCAAGCAGAAGTGATGTGTTGACCGATTAGGTTGTCACAAGGCCGTCCGATTCGTCGGACGGCCTTTTTCGTTGTTCCATGTGCCGCAGATGGAAGACGGCAGTCCATGGAGTAGGGTGGAGAGCATGCGTTTTTCCTCAAGAGTCGACATCAGTGAGCCCAATCCCATCGCCAAGGCGGAAGCCACCGCCAAAACAGCCGGCAGACCGCTCGGCAAGCTCAACGACTCCAATCCGACACGGCACGCGCTGGCTCCGGATCTTGTGCCGGACATCTACTCCGCCGACCCGCGCGGCCCACGCTACGCGCGTGAGGCGCTGGCCGCGTTCCTTGACATGCAGGAAATCGGCCATTGCTCGCCGGACGACCTGTACATCCTCAGTTCAACTTCCGAAGCCTACTCGTGGCTTATCAAACTGCTGTGTGATGCCGGTGACGCCGTGCTCGCACCGAAACCCGGCTATCCGCTCATCGAATCGATCGCACGCCTCGAATGCGTCGACATGATCGAATACCAGCAACGATTCGACGGCTCCTGGTACATCGACGTGGCCGAATTGAAAACCGCGCTGGAAGGCCCGGACGGCAATCGTATCCGCGCGCTGGTGCTCATCAACCCCAACAATCCGACCGGTTCGTACGTCAAACCGTCGGAACGCGAGGCGATCGTCCGCCTGTGCCGGGACCACGATGTGGCCATCATCGCCGACGAAGTGTTCTACGATTACGATTTGGAACCATTCGAAGGCAACGCACGACTCGCGGGGGAGCGTGGCGCGCTCACATTCGCGTTGGACGGTTTTTCGAAAATGCTCGCCGCACCGCATGCCAAAGTCGGCTGGATCCAGGTATCAGGTCCCGCCGAAGACGTGGCGGAAGCCAAGCGTCGTCTCGACGTGATCGCCGACGACTATCTGCCCATGAGCGAGATCGTCGCAAAACAAATTCCCGCACTGCTTGAAGCGGCGCCATCGCAGACCGCGCGCGTGCAGGAACGTGTGCGCGGCAATCTCAAAGCACTGCATGCCATGCTCGACGCGGACGAGCAAGGTCTCGTCAGCGTATTGCGTGCCGAAGGCGGATGGAACGTACTGCTGCGCGTGCCCAGCGTGCTCGACGAGAACGAGCTGGTGCTGCACATGATCGAACGCCACGGCGTATCCGGACAGCCCGGCTACTTCTTCGACATGACCTCCAACGGCTATCTGGCCATCTCACTACTGCCCGAACCGGACGATTTCCGGCATAACGTGTACGTGGTGATCGACACCGTCAACGAACTGATCGGCTGAACGGACTGCCGAATCCGAAATCTCTTCTACGCCCTGTCGCCCTTCGCCGCCTCATACTTCGAACGAACCAAATCCGTGTAAAAATCGACCGCCTCACGAGGCACGCCGTCGAACACCACACGATGGTCGTCGACAACGAGCACGCGGCCGATCGCATATTCCGGACGGACGATCAGATCCGTGTCATGCGTGGCGAACACCACCTGCTTGTCATAGCTGAACAGGGCCTTCGCCACGCGCGCCGACGCCACCTCGTCCAAGCCCTTGGTCGGCTCGTCGGCGACGATCGCAGCGGGGGAGAAGCTCAACGCGGCCGCGATCGCCAGCAGATGCCGCTTCTCGCTATCCAAAGCGGAGGCCGGCTCGCGGGCCACGGAAGCCAAGTCGAAATGCGCGAACAGATTGCCGATGATCGCCTGACGTTCGCTTTCCGGCACCTTGTGCTTCTTCAACGGCAGGTCGATCGCCTCACGAATCGAAGCCGCCTTGTAGTAGGCGTTCGGAATCTCTTCGCGCCGCACGCGGCCGACCAGATCCTCGACATGCTTCAGATCGCGTTTCACGGCGGGGTCGTATGCGGTACCGTCCGCTTCGATGCGGACCGTTCCGGACGTGGCGGCCAACGCGCCATCCAACAATTTGAGCAGCGTGGTCTTGCCGGCGCCGTTCAAACCTATCACCGCCACACGCTTGCTGTCAGGTGTGATATCAAGCGTGGTGGCTTCCAAGCCGATATTGCCGTCCTCGTACATGTGGGCGGCCTGGTCGAGATGGAACGTGACGGACGAAGCCGGTGTGGAACGTTTACCGGCGAACAGCGAATCGAAGAAACCCATACCGCCGATTGTAACGAACCGCAGGCGCAACCGCGCGCAGGTTCACCGGCAGTTCATCCGAATCGTCCGTGCCCGCATGCGTGGCGGACGCCTTGTAATCGGCGAACAGGCTGCCGAAATCCAACAGTCGCGTCACACTGCTGGTTTCGGCATCGAGTTTGACGGCCTGGTCCTGCACGGCGTTGTCGTCGCGGCCCAGGTCGGTGGTGAGCAGCACGATGTCGCCTTTGGCATCCAACGTGCGGCCCGAGGATGGTTGCGTGGCGGCGAAAGCGGTTTCATGGTTGGCGACCCCCGGAACATAACTCAAAGCAACAATGATGACAATCGTTATGATTGCCGATGAAACTCAGAGCAAACCGGAAAAACTGCTATATGAATCAGGAAAGAAACCTGATTTTTTACTGGATGTAGCTTATGTCGGACGTCAACCCAACATGAACCAGGACTGCACGTCGAGATAGAGGGCGGGATTGTTGCGCAACATCTCATCGTCACGCCCGGGCAGGAACAACGACATCAGCGCGACAACCAGCGTGAACAGCAGCAGCGCGAGGAATCCGGCACGACATACCCAACGCAGACGCGGCTTGCCGCAATCAAGTACGATCAGCAACGAAGGCAACGCGGCCAAGGCAAACAGCCATCCGAAATCGGCGATGTACCGCCATCCCAAACCAGCCATGCGGGAGTCAATCACCACAAGCAGCAATCCCAATGCCAGGCTGGATGTCAACAACAGCCATGTGTTCGTGCGCCCGGCCTTGCGCATACGCCGGTAGAGGAACGGGCAGGCCAGCGCGGCCAACGTCAACGGAGCTATCGTGAATAAGCCGCCAGGCATTGCCTCGGTAAATCCCCAAGTGGGAAGAGGCGCCGGGTTGACGGCGAGGAACGGAAACGCATCCGTGAACCGCAACGGCAGGAACAGGTAATATGCGACAGTCAGCGCAAGATTCGACAATGGCTGCCGATAACTGGTCATATCCGTGACCGTCATCTGATATGAGGTGCCGAAGTCGAGCGGTGATCCGAACCGGACCACGTTGTACGCCAGCAGAGGAACGATCGCAATCAACGCGGGAAGCAATGCGGCCAATGGCGCGCGCATCAGACGCCAGACCGACATATGGGGAAGGGAGGAATCATTGGAGGCGTGACGGAAAATCGACTGAATCTGCGGCCAGAATATTACGAAAGCCAGCAACGCCACGAGAATGAACTGCGGACGGCACCCCAGATTGGCCGCAATGCACATCGAGCCTGCAGCCAGATGGGGCAACGACAACGACTGCGTGCCATCAACCTCACGAATCCGATCGCCTGACACCGGCACCCGCTTGGCGGCGCCCAACCACAGCCACAATCCCAACACGCTCAGAAACAGGGAGGCGGCGATCGGCACCGAATAGAAATTCGTCCGATACCACAGATACAAACCATTGGAAGCCAACAGCATGAACACGCACAGCATACTGACCGCAGCCAACGGCGCATTCGGACGAATTCGGGATATCACACGAATCACCAGCAGACATCCGAATACCAGAAAACCAAGCATCAGCAGCGGCACGGCCGCGCCGCAGGGCATCATCAGCCCGCCATCGACGAACAACGATGTGACCGCCCGATACGGCAGGAACAACAACAACGCGGGAACCACACCGAAATACGAATACCAGTGCCCCTGATAGAACGCGTAATCCCAATACACTGGGCTTACGCCATCGGCAAGCAACCGCTGCCGGGTGGCCACATCATACGGATCCGCCGCGTCACGCAACGCATCCGGCACATCCAAATCCAACCACGCGTGACCATCAAGCAGCGCCCTTGCCACGTAATCGTACTGGTCGAAATCATACGTGTACGAGCCTTTCGTATGGAAGCTCAACGGAGCCGCCTCCACCAGCTGCCACACCACAACGGCACAAGTGACCACAACAGGCACCGCCAGCAGCGCCCCCAGCCACGCACGCTGCCTCACACTCGTCGTATCCAACGGCATCCGCCACAACCGCGAACCAGGCCTCCACACCAGTACCATCGCCAACACGGCCGCCATCACGCCGATACGCAACGGATTCAACGCGAACGGTACACGCACATTCGCACGCACCGCATCAAACGGAATCAGCGAACCCTTCGGCTCGACAATCCGCACGCACACCGAACCGCCGGCAGCCGCCGCATGCACATACAGCGAACGTGGCGAAGACACCGACACCGAATTGACCGTACCGGCCCTGCGATTGACATCAGGACGGACACGAACCGTGCGCAACACCTGCTCCGATTGTCTGGCTGCCTTATCCAACGCCTTCGAAGACACCGGATCCATACGAACATATTCCGACGAGCCATCCGCATCGACCTGCATATATGCCTGCGTCGGATCGGTGACCTTCAACAACCCCTCGTCAGTACGTTCGAGCCCAGGGCCCAGCACGTTGTACGCGGCGGCGGAATCACCCGATGCGGCCAAGGAACGCCAAAACGGCATATTGCACAACACGCACTCGACCGCCACCATCACCGCGAAAGCGACTACAATGGCTGCGCACATACGACGACGTGCCTGAAAACGCTGCTTCGAAAAAGTCACGTCATTATTCTAATAGCTTCATGTCGCGTTGGATTGAAAGAATGGCACACATGTCTCACCGCACACCATCAGACCCGGCCAGCCAACCGGAACATAACCGGACCATGCTCGAACGCGTCAGGCAAAATGTGCGGCGACTCGTCAACCAGGCCACGCCGCGCCACATCCACGCCAACCCCTTCGGCAAGGCGCTTGACAAGCCCGACGACATCGTCGACGAACTGACCCGCAACGCCATCCAGCTTAATCCGCTCATCAAACGACACGTCATCGACGGATTCGAAGGCGTGCCCGGAGGATTCCGCCTCGGATGGGCCCAACTGCCGCAGACCCACGGCCATGCCTTCTCCATCGGATTGTTCACCGACAGCGACCACTTCGCCCAAATCGCGCTCGCGGACGGCAAAGCGCGTGTCTTCGCCGGCACCGATCCGGACATGGACACGCAGGAACTCGAACCGCGGTTCGTCTTCGTCAAAGAGGAAACCCTTACGTTGGCGGACGGTCCAAGACTCGGCCATGCGGCCAGCCGCAATCCGAAAACGGTGCGCGCCACGCAAGGCGGCGTCGTGGGACGCATGCCGGGCGGTCGCATGATGTGGCTCGCCTCATGGCTCAAAACCGGCAGCCGTTACACGCTTGAGCAAATGCGCGCCAACCTGCCAGCGAATATGCGGTTCGACCTCGAATACCGGGACGCCATCACCATCGCGTTCTTCGCCGCCTACATGCTGCCACAGATGAACGGCCTGCTCGTCGGCTTCGGTTCCGGCAACATTTTCCGCAGGCTCAACCGCGAAGCGCCCATAGGCGCCATCCGAAGGTCCATCAGAGACACCATGAGCGCCCGGTCGCATGGCATGCGCGCCTCCGGCCTGGAAGACTACTTCGCCGATCTGATGCGCGAAGCCCACGCGCTCGATACCGATCAAGGGCTCGAAGCTGTGCACGGAGCGGAACCGCTGCGCCTGTACACATCCAGCTATTCCGGATGCTACTTCTTCGCATGGGATTCCTCCCTGCCGTTCTCGGCAGTGCTGTGCGCCCTCAACATCGAGGGCAACCTCAACCGCTTCGCCGCCGTCAGTTCATGGCTGGAACGTAACGCACGCATCGGCGCTCTCCCCACGGAGGACACGGTGACGCGTGCCGAAGCCGCGCAGATCGACTTCGCCCTGCTGGAGAATCCGGCGCTGATCGCGTTGAAACCGGACGACCGGTTCGGCGCGATCCTCGACCCGAACCGGGAAGACGGCATCCAGGCCGCCAGCCGACTGGCGGATATCGCGGCCGACTTCCGGCGTGAAGTCGCCGAATCAACCAAGGACAACGTGTTGGAAGGCGATTTCGGCGCCGACGGAGGTTCCGAATGGGTGTACCGGCAGACCATGTCCCGTCTGCTGCGCAGCCTGCGTCTGCCATACCGTTTCGACGTTGACTTCCGGTGCGACCTCAGCGACGGCGAAGTCGCAATCGGCTTCACTTCTGCTGGAGTGTCCATGATGCCGTTCACCCGATACGACGTATCGCGCCGCGCGTGGATCGACCTGACCGACGTCGAACGCACGCGTATGAGCGTCGATTACAATCTGCGCGTCGGACTCATGATGGCCGCGCTGAGCTTCGGAGCCGATCCGAATGTCAAACGCGTGTCGATGCACATCGATTCGATTGGTCTGGAAGAGGCCGTAGCCGAACAGGATTCCGCCATCAGCGAGTTGATGAGCGAGGCGTTAAGCGCCTTCGAACGCATCCGTACCGGAGACATGAGGCCATCCGGATCCAAAGCCGCTCCAAAGGACGGCGACTACCATGGCGATCCGGCTCGGCCCGTCACTCCGAGAACCACCGATATCTCATCCGAATCAATCGATTCCGACGATTCGGCTGGCTCGGATAGCGTTGGCACTGGAGACGATACGGTGGACGGCCAGTTCGAAGACCTGATGAAAGACATCGACTTCGACGAAATGGCGTTCGCGGTACCGGACGGACGCGCCGATGATGACGACGCCTCCATGCGGGACGACGCCAGCGACAAAACGGAGTACGACACCTACCTCGATGATGATGACGACGATCCGATGGCGCAGCTGCGCAAAAACCCGACCGTACGCAACTTGGTGACCGTCACCTTCACCCGCGACGAGTTCCTGAAGCGGCTCGACACTGACGGATTGGCCCATCCAACCGCCACATACCGCATGTTCGACGCCGAAATGGACGTGGACGGCAAAGGCGCGCTCAAACCCATCGATGCGGCCTTCGACCTTCGTGACAGCCGATTCTCACCGGCGGGAAGCCAAGAAGAACCCGAACTGTCCGACATTCGTTTTGATGACGGCACGGCGCAGTTGTTCGGCTGTGAGAACATGATGGGCCTGTCCATCCAGCGTGTCGACCTGTTGCAGCGCGCCGTGGGGGAGTTCCATCGTCTTGCGCAAAGCGACGGACTCGAATCGGTGGCCAAAGCCAAACAGGCCATGGACATCATCAATTCCATATCCGATCCGGAATTGACCGAATTGGCACCGCAGGTCACCAGCGCGCTGATCGACGGCGAAGACACGCCCGACTTCTCATTCGAACTGGCACAATCCCTCGATGACGAACGTCTGAAGGCACGAGACATGCTGTTCTCCGGAGACGTCGAGCGGGCCATCGAATCCGCCCAGTCCACACTCGAACGCATGGACCGGATCTTCGCTGAAAATCCGGGCGTGCCGCGGTACTTCAATTCATATGCGGAACGCGTCATCTACAACCGCATGTTCGCCACCGAAGGCGAAAGAACGGTGCTCATTCCCGACAACCTGTTCTACATGCATATGGAGCTTGCCGACCTGCTCGCCCAAGTCAAAGGCGTCGATGCCGCGCTGCCGCATCTGAACGCCATGGTGCGTTACGCCCCCGCATACCCGCTGTCGCACCTCAAGCTCGCCGTGCAGCTGGGGCGTGCCGAGGACTGGGATCCGGCACGTGCGGCATGCCTCAACGCGCTGAACGTCGCGCTTGACCGGGAAGACGCCTCATTCGCCTACTATCGCCTCGCCTATGCGGAATGGATGTGCGACCACTTCGACCTTGCCGCCGCCTCATACATCATGAGCGAGGAGATCGCCCCCGGACGTATCGCCATGCTCGAAAGCGAACTGCAGGAACTGATCGGAAGAGCGCAATCGCAGTGCATTCCGGTGCCGACCAACGTGCAGGAAGCCATCCACGTGCTCGCCGACGCCGGACTGCCGGTATGGCCGAACACGCCGGTCGCGCCCCTGATGCACCAAGCGGCCCGCGTCTGCGTGGACAAAGGCATGTTCGTGCCCGCACGCACCCTGTCGGTGGCCGCGATGCGCATGGATTACGAAGACCATGACGGTGCCGACGTGGTGCAGGTGCAGTTCCTGCGCTCTCTGAACAACTAACAAAACGGTCGAACATTTGTGCGATAATCGGTGCTGGCGTGGACATCCGCGCGGCATGGCGGAAATGATGGGAAAGCGGTGACAATGACGAATCGTGATGATTCCGAACAGTTGGCATGGGATTTCGACGCGCCGGAGAGCGACGGTAGTTCCGCGGCCGTCGTGGCCGATGAGGGGCTAGCTTCGCTGACTCCGGGCAGCGAACGTTGGATTGCCGCGTTGCAGCCGACCGATGCCGACGCCATGCGCCTCGACAAGGTTGATGTGGCTTCGATGAGCGCCGAAGCCGCGGCCAGGCTGTGGGCGCGCGTGGCTGCATGGGTGGAATCAGACCAGATCGCATACTATATCGACGATGCCCCCGTCTCATCCGACGCGGCATATGACGCAAGATTGCGCTGCCTGCAATCGCTTGAGGCGCAGTTCCCATCACTTGACTCACCGCAGTCACCGACCCATCGCGTGGGCGGCACGTTCTCCAACGACTTCGCTTCCGTACGTCATCCATCGCGCATGATGAGCCTCGATGACGTGTTCTCCATCGAGGAGCTGCGCGAATGGTACGACGGCGCGCTCAGGGGATTGGATTGGCCCGAATCGAAGCCACTGCCCATGACCTGCGAGGTGAAAATCGACGGTCTTGCGCTGAACCTCATCTACCGCAACGGCGTGCTTGAACAGGGTCTGACCAGAGGCGATGGCGTGACCGGCGAGGACATCACTCTCAACGTGCGCACCATCTCCACCATTCCGCAGAACCTTGCCGGACCGGAGGAAGACATTCCCGAATTCGTGGAGATCCGCGGCGAAGTGTTCATGCGATGGGACGATTTCAACAAGCTGAACGCCGAGAACGAGGACGCCGGTCGCGCGCCATTCGCCAATCCCCGCAACGCGGCCGCAGGTAGCCTGAGACAGAAGGATCCGCGTATCACCGCAACCCGTCGCCTGAGCTTCTACGCGCACGGCATCGGATCGCTGCGTTGGGGTGCGGGGCACGCCGGCAACGGCCATGATGTGGTCAACGACCAATCCGAAGCCTACGAATTGTATAAGAAATGGGGTGTGCCCGTCTCTCCGCACAACCGTGAGGTCACGTCGTTCAAGGAAATCCTCGACATGATCGACTATTACGGCGAACACCGAGGCGACATCGAACACGCGCTTGACGGCATCGTCGTGAAGGTCGACGATTTGGGATTGCAGCGTTCCCTTGGCGCCACATCGCGTGCGCCGCGCTGGGCCATCGCCTACAAATATCCACCGGAAGAAGTCAATACCGAGCTGCTTGACATCACTGTGCAGGTGGGGCGCACCGGACGTGTGACTCCGGTGGCGGTGTTGAAACCCGTGTACGTGGCCGGTTCCACAGTATCCCGTACCACGCTGCACAACCCCTTTGAAGTGGAACGCAAAGGCGTGCTCATCGGCGACACCGTGGTGGTGCGCAAGGCGGGAGACGTGATTCCCGAGCTCGTCGGTCCGGTGCTGGAGCGACGCAAGGGACGTGAGGGCCAGATCCGCCGGTTCGTGATGCCCACGCGTTGCCCGAGCTGCGGCGCGGAACTCGCTCCCGCCAAAGAGGGAGACAAAGATATACGCTGCCCGAACGTGGAATCCTGCCCGGCGCAGCTGACCGAGCGGATCATCAATCTGGCGTCCCGCAAGGCGTTCGATATCGAACATCTGGGCGACCAATCAGCCATTGCGCTGACGAATCCCGAAGAGGACAGGCCCGATTCCATCGACACGTATGCGCCGAACATCACCGAAATCGTGGTGAAACCCGGTGAGGAGCCTGAACCGTACGAGCCGGTGGCGGGACTGGAACTGCCGCCCATGCAGACACCTGTGCTGTCCAGCGAGGCCGGGCTGTTCTCGTTGACGTCCGCAGACCTCAAGGATGTGCGCGTCTGGCGCGAGGCCCCAATCATCGAAATCCACGAGACCGTCGGGTCAAACGGCAAGATCAAGAAAGTGCGCAAACGTGTGGGCGGATCCGGATTATGGCATCAGGTGCCCGCATTCTGGACCGCGCCTACCGCCGCCCGCAAACGCAAGGAAGCCGACATCGACGAGACCGCGGAATATCCGCAATACGTGGTGCCGGATGACGCCGTGGTGATCCGCGAGGAAATCAAGGTATCCCGTGGAGGCACGTCCAGCGTGCAGCCGGTGTACATTCGTCCGGCGGAAAACACCCGCAAGATGCTCGACGAAATGGACAAAGCCCGCCATGCCGACCTGTGGCGCGTTCTGGTGGCCCTGTCCATCCGCAGGCTCGGACCGCCCACCGCACGCACCATCGCCAGCGCGTTCGGTACGTTGGATGCCATCGAACATGCCAGCGTGGACGAATTGTCTCAAATCGACGGTATTGGTCCGGAAATTGCGGAATCCGTAGTCACATGGTTCACCGC
>ERZ1023901.238-NODE-238-length-11098-cov-6.338495_pt1 | contig 11098 bp, 11 predicted proteins | sample MGYA00380401_ERZ1023901 | MGnify/ENA primary metagenome ERZ1023901 (study PRJEB33179, sample SAMN07448997) | human gut metagenome | biome: Human-gut; feature: Human associated habitat; material: Faeces | host: Homo sapiens | place: India: Bhopal | collected... | reverse complement strand
TCTACGCCGAGACGCAGGGAAGGCGCCCAGACCACCACCAGGATCATGGTCTGAGGTTCTCACATCATCCCCGCGAGAATGCCGATTTTCCACCGTGGTTCGCGGGCCGCTTTACGATTAATCAACCCCGACAGCAGGCCGGCGACAATGCTGGTGATAAAGCAGGGCACCGCGGTCACGCCGTCGAGATCAATCAAATAGCGGTGCACGCCGGCAATCGCCCCGACAATCGCGCCCACCCAGGGACCAAACAGGATCCCACCGGACATCACGGCGATAATGCGGACGTTCACCAGGGACCCCTCAACCGGGACGCCGGACCAGGTACTAAATAGCGCGAACAGCGAGAAAATGGCTGTCACCGCCAGCAGCTCTTTCGGAGTATGGGCCGACTTATGCAACAGTTCGCGGAACAGGCGCAGGCGAATAAGGAAAAAGAGGCAAATAAGCATCAGGGCCGCACGATCATAGACCGCCAGCATCATAGTAAAGATTTCGTGCATGGGTGCGCCGCGTCAGTGGCCAGAAAGGGACATGATAAAAAACCTGACGGCAGAAGACCAGCCGTGGAACCATAAAGCGGAAAAGTCGCACTTTTTAAAGGGGATTAATTAAAAAGCATCGCGATAGCGGCGGTCTTCGCCATTAACGATAATATTCTGTGTTAAGAAAGATATCAGTGTGTTACCACCTTTATACAACCCGGGATTATTCCGCCAATGAACTGCCGCATTTAGCGCAGTCGATACCCGTTTTATATGCCAGGGAATATTTTTTAACGGGCCTCTCGACAACATGAATTTTTTCAGGTTATTTTCTAAACGAGCCGCAACAGCGGCAGCGTCGCTCGGACGGTCCGGGCGCTAACGTTAATTAGAGGAACCTATGGCTGAATCCAGTCCTGAACGCCGTTTTACGCGTATCGATCGTCTCCCTCCGTACGTTTTTAACATTACTGCTGAACTGAAAATGGCTGCGCGTCGGCGCGGCGAAGATATTATCGATTTCAGTATGGGTAATCCCGATGGCGCGACGCCGCCGCATATCGTGGAAAAACTTTGCACCGTTGCTCAACGGCCTGACACCCATGGTTACTCTACCTCGCGGGGGATCCCGCGCCTGCGTCGCGCCATTTCACGCTGGTATGAAGAACGCTATAACGTCGATATCGATCCGGAATCGGAAGCGATCGTCACCATTGGTTCGAAAGAGGGGCTGGCGCACCTGATGCTGGCGACGCTGGATCATGGCGACACCGTACTGGTGCCGAACCCCAGCTATCCGATTCATATCTATGGCGCGGTGATTGCCGGGGCGCAGGTGCGCTCGGTGCCGCTGGTGGAAGGGGTGGATTTTTTTAACGAGCTGGAACGCGCCATCCGCGAGAGCTATCCGAAGCCGAAGATGATGATCCTTGGCTTTCCCTCGAATCCGACCGCGCAGTGCGTCGAGCTGGATTTCTTTGAAAAGGTTGTCGCTCTGGCGAAGCAGTATGACATTCTGGTCGTCCACGATCTGGCCTATGCCGATATCGTGTATGACGGCTGGAAAGCGCCATCCATCATGCAGGTGCCCGGCGCGCGGGATGTCGCCGTCGAGTTCTTTACCCTGTCGAAAAGCTATAACATGGCCGGCTGGCGCATTGGCTTTATGGGGGGTCATCAGACTTTGGTGAATGCCCTCGCTCGTATCTAAAGCTAGCATGACTACGGGACTTTTACTCCGCTGCAGGTGGCGGCGATAGCTGCGCTGGAGGGCGATCAGCAGTGCGTGCGCGATATTGCCGAACAGTATAAGCGCCGTCGCGATGTGCTGGTCAAAGGGCTTCATGAGGCCGGCTGGATGGTGGAGTGTCCGAAAGCGTCTATGTACGTGTGGGCGAAAATACCGGAACCTTACGCCGCCATGGGGTCGCTGGAGTTTGCGAAAAAGCTGCTTAATGAAGCGAAGGTTTGCGTCTCGCCGGGGATTGGCTTTGGCGACTATGGTGATACCCACGTCCGCTTCGCCCTAATCGAGAACCGGGACCGTACGCGCCAGGCGATCCGCGGTATCAAGGCGATGTTCCGCGCGGATGGTCTGCTGGCCTCCGCGAGCTAGCGCTGCGGGCAGCACGGCAAAATAAAAACGGGAGCATGAAGGCTCCCGTTTTTTTTGACACCGCTGCAGTCTAGATCATCAGGGCAAAAGTACCGGCCCAAACGATGACCATAAAAGAGAGGCCCATAAAAAAGTATTTCACGACTCATCACTCCACGCGCTTGTGCGACGTTCAAATGAATTAATTGTTCTGTTTTTCAAGGGCTGTCGCCAGTGTAACTTCACCCTGCAGCAGCCCGTAATTCTGTGCGTTTAGTGCTCCAGATGGCGCTAATGTACGCCTAAAAAATCAGGGAAACAAGAGGCATTTTTTTATTAATTTTTAGTTACTTACGAGTGTCGTGATTCGGCGACACATTAATTTCACAGGGTAATAAATTTAGCGCCAGCGACGCGAAGGAAACGGGTTTTAGCGATGGGGCGGGCGGAGAAGGCCAACGAGAGCGCGCGGTATTATCTTTGCCACGCGCCGCCGTCGGTTCAGGGCAGGTCTGAGGCGCGCTGTCGCCACTCGGCCGGGTAGTGTGCCGGGATAAAGCGCAGCGTCAGCGCCATGAGTAGCAGGACGCAGATCGCATGCCAGGACCAGTCAAGCGTGTAGTTCCCGCTCAGGCTACGCAGCAGGCCTGAAAGCCAGGGCGACAGACCGGCGATGATAAATCCGATCCCCTGCATAAAGGCTACCAGCCTGCCGGCCACCGCCGGTTGTCCGGCGTGATCCAGCGCCAGCACCAGGCACAGAGGAAACGCCCCGCCCAACCCCACGCCGCAGGCAATGGCCCAGAGCGCAGAGAAATGCTCTGGCAGCCAGATAAAGCCGCAGAAGCCAATCAGCTGTAGCGCCAGCGCTAGCAGAAGAAGCTGGCGCCGATCCTCCTGGCGAGCCAGCGCCGGGAGCAGCAGCGCGCCGGCGGTTTGCCCGACGGTCAGCAGCGCCAGCAGCGAACCGCTGTACTGGGCGCTGTCGCCTAGCTGGATGTAGTAAGGAGGCAGCCAGGCGATCAGGCTGGCGTAACCGGCATTGATCAGTCCGAAATAGAGTCCCAGCGTCCAGGCGCGGCGCTGGCCAATAATCGCGACCCGGGAGGAAGCGCTGGTCTGATGCGGTGCGCGAGGCAAATGCCGACAAATCGCCAGCCAGCTGAGCAGAGCCAGGAGCGCAGGGAGCGCCCACCAGGCTAGCGCATCATGCCAGGCCGCGCTATGTGACGCCAGCCATGGGGTGAACGCGGCGCCTAACCCGCCGCCGCCCATCAGCGCCGCTGACCATAGTCCCATCACCAGCGGCGTCCGTCGGGGAAAGAGGTGCTTAATTACCGCCGGGATGGCGGCCTGAATAATGCCGATGCCAATTCCTCCGGCCAGAGCGCTGGTGAGTAGTAAGCCACTATTCGGAGCGATTTCCCGCAGCAGGGCGCCTGCCGCGATAATCAGCAGGCTCAGCGCAATACTGCGCTTTTGACCGATATAGCGATCGACCCAGCCAGCGGCCAGCGCCAGCACCCCCATCGCGATCACCGGCAGCGCGGTCAGGAGTGCGGCCAGGGTATAGCTCATGCCGCTGGCTGCGCGGATGTCCGGCAGCAAAGGACCAATGGAGGTAAGCAGCGGCCGCATATTGATCCCAGTCAGTACCAGGACTGCCAGCGTCAGGTTCTGTCGCAGCGCTGGTGTCATGACTGCCGTTCCGCCCAGCGCTGATAAAGTTCAGTTCCCTCCGGCTGCGGGCGATGATGGATCGACAGCGTTTGCTGGGCCAGCGGCTGCTGCAGCTGCTGATAAATCGCGGCGGTCGAGAGCTGAAAAGGCTCCCCGTCCTGATTGCTATTGGCGAAAAACACTTCCCGCACGCCGGTTAAATAGAGCGCGCTCAGGCACATAGGGCAAGGTTGTCCGCTGGCATAGATGACGCATTCGCGCAACACCGCGCTTCCCAGTCTGGCGGCAAGATCGCGAACGGCGTTCAGTTCGGCATGCGCCGTTGGGTCACCGCTCAGATGAAAGGTATTGACGCTTTCAGCGACAATCTCATCATTCCGCACCAGCACGGCGCCGAAGGGGCGCCCACCGTCAGCAATGTTTTGTTTTGCCAGCACTAATGCGCGCTGAAGATAACGATCGTGAGCGGACATAGTCACTCCTGTATAAAACGATGTTAAAGGTGAAATATGTTGAGGGTCGTGCGAAGAGGGTACGTCTCTTGTTTTATAAGTTAAAAGACTTATTTATGATAATGCCTATTGGAATTTCTTATAGGTGGGCCGATGCTTCTGCGCCAACTTTCCTACTTTATCGCTGTGGCTGAACATTGTGGCTTTTCCCGCGCCGCCGCGGCGCTGCATGTCTCCCAGCCTGCGCTGTCACAGCAGATACGCCAGCTGGAAGCGATGCTGGAGGTTCAGCTTTTCGACCGCTCTGGCCGACGTATTCGCCTGACCGATGCCGGTGAGATCTGGCTGGAGTATGCCCGTCGCGCGTTACGCGAGCTTGAGGAAGGTCGGCGCGCCTTGCATGACGCAGAAGATCTCCAGCACGGTAAACTCCGCATTGCTATGACGCCAACTTTCACTACCTATATGCTGGGCCCGCTGATGGAGGCGTACTACCGACGCTATCCTGGAGTAAAAGTGCTTATACAGGAGATGAACCAGGAGCGGATGGAGGCGATGCTGCTGGAGGATGAACTGGATGTGGGGATTGCCTTTGACGATTGCCGGTCACAGGAGATTGTGGTTCAGCCGCTACTGACGGAAACGCTTGCGCTGGTGGTGAGCCGTGCGCATCCGCTGGCAGGAGAGCGCGACTTGCAACTGCAGGCTCTCGACGCCCAGCCGCTAATTTTACTGAGCAGCGAGTTTGCTACCCGCGAGCAGATTGATCGTTATTGCCGCCTTCATCGGCTCGAACCAGACGTGCGGATGGAGGCCAACTCCATCGGGGCCGTTCTGTCGGTTATTCGAAGCACAACGTTAGCAACGCTGCTGCCGGCGGCGATCGCCGGGCAGTTTGATGATGTGGTGGCGATTGAGCTAAGACCTGCGCTGCTGCAGCGCACGGCCTGTTTATTGCAGCGGCAGGGCGCCTGGCAGAGCGCCGCAGCGCGCGAATTCATCACCCTGGCCCGAGAGAACGCGATAACGATTGAGCAGGAAAACCGCCAGTCCCTTGCCTGAAGGACTACGTTACTCGCCGGCGAACTGCGACTTACGGCTGGCTTCGCTGCCGATATCGCCTTCATCGGGCTGGGCATTCTCTATAAGCATGCCTTCTTCCTTAAGCCTTTCCAGCACGTGATGAAAGAGCTGAGTCTTGTCTGGCTCAGCCATACTCTGCAACTTCTCATTAAATACAGTATGGGACTGAACAAGATAATGGATAAATTCCAGCAATACCTCACTTTGCGGCAGGACGGTTAATTCCTGCTGGATGTAACGGGTTTGATCCAGTAGCGGATTTTTCGTCACGTCCATAGGCCGGGCGCTAATACTGTGGGCGTATATTTTCTCAATGGCCTGGCTGGTGATATAGATGCGGTTCAATGATATCGAGGGGCGTTCGTCTTCCTCTGGAATGAAATGACAATAAACAAATGGTTTATCCGGCAGCATCATGCTGAGGCGGTTTTCGTAAAGAATATCATCTGGCGCCTCCAGCAGCGCCATTAGGTTCCGACAGTGTGGATGCCAGAGCCCTGAAGCAAATACCTTTACGTTGAACTGGGTTACCGTATTTCCGCGCAGGGTTTCCATCGTCGGAATATCGCCTTCAAGCCGCAGAATGCTGCGGATATGGGAGTGATGCGACCAGACTGTTTCTCCTGCCTCGACTGAGGTAAATGGATTAAATGCGCTGGTTACCTCTTTTTCCTGATGGGAGAGGACGGCGATTTTTAATATCCCCGGCGTTGGGTTAAGCTTAAGACATAGATTGATTGCGCCAATATCATGCCAGTGAAGAATGTCTTCCAGTTCGCAGTTTAATAATTTTTGCGCCCGCGCCAGAGAGCAATACTCCATTGGCGGTAAATTATTTAGCTTCCAGATATTCCGTTCTGTAATATTCATAAGAATTGTATGTCGATGAAAAAATAAATCGCCATGGTGAGCAAAAGCATCAATAACAATGATTTATTTTTTTCTGCTGACTTCCTTTACCTGATTAACAAAATCCATTCACATTGAGAATAATATATCGATAAATTGGCTGTTTTTATTCTTTTGCTGCCGCATATTTACTCTTTCCCGTTATCTTATCATCTCTTATTCGTAGAGAAAAATAGTTTGCTGAATATAAGCGTTTCTTCCTGTTTAGCAGCAATATTCAAGGTGAGTATGAGCGGAGCACGAAAAAAGGGACGGTCAATTTGGCAAACTTTGTGGTCGGCAGGAAGTATCAAACAGACGCCTGCGGCGCCTGTCGAAGCTACCTGTAGTTATTGCGGCATAGACAGGAAGCGGTCACCCGGTTGCGCGATGGCATACCAGGCCATCATTTCGGCAGTGCCTGGCTGGCCTTCAGCAGGCGCCCAGGCCATAGTGTCCATTTCGGCAAGCGGTTGATAAGCGCCTTGTTTGACTTCAAATACCATGCCGCCTGCGTCGAGCGAGAGCACCGTATGCCAGGTGCCAGCCTCCATTTCCAGCGCCGTACAGGTTTCACCCAGCACCACCCGGTTGGTGACCACGCCGTGGTCATCAAAATTCAGCACCACAAAACGGCCTTTCAGCGGCAGCAAAAGTTCGAAAGTATGCCTGTGCCGGTGGGGGCGGATATAGGTGCCGGGTTCCATGGCGATGGCCAGACGCTGTATCGGGTCGCTTAGTTCGGGATGAAAATTGCGATGGGCACGCAGGCGCGGAGCACAGGCTGCCGCTTCGCTCTGCTGCTGCATATCGCTGAGGGTGATCTGTTTCATATCAACGCCTGGCTCCTGTATCGTCCAGAGAAGGTTATAAAAGGTCGCGGCTAGTGACTGAAAAAGTCAGAAGGTATTGTACGCAGAAATGCGCGTTGCTGTCGGTTTATTGTGTGCGTGATTGACAAAGACACGTTCCTTTCTGGCAGGACTAACCATACTGAAATCGTTGGCTAATTATGATTACGAGAAGAATACGTTCTGGCTGGCGTTTAGGTCATCGTGGTGAATGGCGGGCAACTTTTATATGGTGTCCCCTGCAGGAATCGAACCTGCAACTAGCCCTTAGGAGGGGCTCGTTATATCCATTTAACTAAGGGGACAAGGCGGCACGAGTATAGCGTTTTTTGCCCGCCTGAGTAAGAGCCATACCGTCTGACTGCTTAAACCCTCGCCACTCAGGGCGCTTTTTTTATGCCCGGTCGGCCTTTTTCCCTTTCTCCGCCGCCTGGGCGTGGGCTTCCGCTTTTCGCTTGCTGCTCATATCGTTACGGATCTGCGCATGGCTCAGCAGTGCGAAGATGAAGGTCCCGCCACAGATATTTCCCGCGAGGGTCGGCAGGGCGAACGGCCAGATAAAGTCGCTCCAGGGCAGATTTCCATTAAACACCAGATAAAGGATCTCGACCGAGCCCACCACAATATGGGTGGTATCCGCCAGGGCGATAAGCCAGGTCATGAGAATAATCACCACGATTTTGGCGGCGCCGGCGACAGGAAACATCCAGACCATGGTGGCGACCAGCCAGCCGGAAATAATCGCATTGGCGAACATCTCTGTCGGACTGTTTTTCATTACGTCTTCGGCGATGCTGACAAAGGCCTGACGGGTTGGCTCATCAAAAATAGGCATATAATTGAAGGCCCATGCGGCCACAGCGGTACCGATGAGATTGCCCGCCAGCACCACCGACCATAGCCGCATCAGCAAACCGACGTTACCGAGGGTGGGATTATGCATCACCGGCAGAACGGCGGTGACCGTATTTTCAGTGAACAGCTGCTGGCGGGCCATAATTACGATAATAAAGCCGAAGGTGTAGCCGAGGTTTTCCAGCAAAAAACCGCCCGGGATCCCCTCCAGTTTGACGTGAAAAATTCCCTTCGCCAGCAGGGAGGCCCCCATCGACAGGCCGGCCGCAATCGCTGACCATAGCAGGGCCAGCGCATCGCGCTCCATCTCTTTTTCCCCTTCCTGGCGAATATGTTCATGGATCGCCATCGCCCGCGAGGGAAGGCGATCTTCATTTACTTCGATCTCTTCACCACGCTGATTTTCCTCACTTTCTACTTCTCTTCCGTCATCCTCTGCCTTTAATTTGTTATTGTCTAGTTCATCCATTTCGTGGCCCTCGCTATCAATCTGTATAGTTATAGCGTAGCGGCTTTCCCTGCCGTCTGGCTGGGCATACTCTGAAATCGCAAAAATGGTAACGTCAGATTTTTGTCGCTCCGGTAGAATAGGAGCCCCGCGATTTCGTTATTCCCAGGCTAAGATCAAATCAACAACTTGGGTGATATAGACATCGTTCAACGTGCTGTTACAATCGCTCACATCTTTACGGGCGGAAGCGTTGTCTTTCCGTCATGGATGGCAACTCGCGATAGCCATAAAAACCAGGGAGACATCTATGAATTATCGCCTGTCGGCGCTTGCGCTTGGCGCCACATTGCTGGTGGGATGTGCCAGTTCCAGCTCTGGCGATCGGCCGCAGGGGCGCTCAGACCCGTTAGAAGGGTTTAACCGCACGATGTTTAACTTCAACTTTAATGTGGTTGATCCTTACGTACTTCGCCCCGTCGCGGTGGCATGGCGCGACTACGTCCCACAGCCGGCGCGCAACGGGTTAAGCAATTTTACCAGTAACCTGGAAGAGCCGGCAGTGATGGTGAACTACTTCCTGCAGGGCGACCCCTATAAAGGTATGGTGCATTTTACCCGCTTCTTCCTGAACACCATTCTCGGTATGGGTGGGCTTATCGATGTGGCCGGGATGGCGAATCCGCAGCTACAGCGGGTTGAGCCACATCGTTTCGGCAGTACGCTTGGGCATTATGGCGTTGGCTATGGCCCGTATGTTCAGTTGCCGTTCTATGGAAGCTTTACCCTGCGCGACGAAGGCGGCGATATGGCCGATGGCTTGTATCCGGTGCTCTCCTGGCTGACCTGGCCGATGTCGATCGGTAAATGGGCGGTGGAAGGGATTGAGACACGTGCTCAGCTGCTGGATTCCGACGGCCTGCTGCGCCAGTCTTCCGACCCTTACATTCTGATGCGTGAAGCCTACTTCCAGCGTCATGACTTTATCGCCAACGGCGGTAAGCTGACCCCGGCGGACAACCCGAATGCTCAGGCTATTCAGGATGAGCTGAAGGATATCGATTCACAGTGATCGGCGAATGATAAAAAAAGGGTGAACATAATGTTCACCCTTTTTTGTGGCGCGCTGCTTATCAGAAGCGGTAGTTGAAGTTAGCGCCGTACAGCCAGGCGGTTCCTTCGGAACGGAAGGTATACGGGCCTTCCTTAATTTCAACATGCTGCCCGTGCATGTATGAAACGCCGACGTCAACCGAGGCATCTTTATTGAACGCGTAGGTGGTACCCGCGCTCAGCCACAGGCGATCCTGGTCCGGAATAGAGATAGAGCGGTTATTAGCCGGCACCGGGCTGTCATCGAAGGCGATACCGGTACGGAAGGTCCAGTTATCGTCATAATAATAGGTGGTCCCCAGCGCAAGACGATAGGCGTCCTTGAAGCCTTCCTCTTTATAGAACAGCGTCTGGCCGTTGCTGCCGGTGGCTTTCAGCTCCTGGAACTGACTCCAGCTGGTGTAGGTCAGGCTATAGTGGACCGCCCACTGCGGCGCCACGCGGTTATAGCCGGACAGCTCCCACATTTCCGGCAGGTTAAGGGTTAGCGAACCATTTGTCGTCTGGCCGCTGGTGCCCGCCGGCAGGCCGAAGTTGCCGAGGATCTGGTTATAGGCCGCCGGCAGGCTGCTGCGGTAGTTACCGTCGAAGTCGATCTTGACCTCAGAACGGTAGGTTAAACCGTAGCGGTTATTCTTATCCAGCTCATAGAGGATCCCGGCGTTCCAGCCGAAGCCCCACGCGTTGCCATTAAGATGGGCGATCTGCGTGTCGGCCGGGATCTTCGCTACCTGGCCCGCCAGCGCCGGCGGCAGTGCGCCAGAGCCTGCGACAATCTGCCCCAGATCGCCTGCATAGCGCTCGATCTTCGCCTTGGCGTAGACCGCGTCAAAGCCTAAGCCGAAGCTCCAGTTGCTGTCGAGGCGGTAGGCGCCGCTCAGGTTGAAGTTCGCGGTGGTCAGGTCGGTTTTACCGCCCATGCTGCCGGCCGCATAATCATCGTTATACTCTGTTGCCAGACCATAGTTAGAGGTGATAGACGCCCCCCAACCAAATTGGTCGTTAATCGGCGCGACAAAGTGGAAGTTGGGCACCCACGCCGTCGGGGCGATATTGTCTGCTTTCAGGCTCTTGCCGGTGGGAGAGGTGCCCGAAACATTAACGCCCGGGTCGACAAACACGGCGCCCGCCGACATGGTCGGGCGGTCAAACATCATAATTAATGCCGGGTTACGACTGGCATTACCAGCATCGTCAGCGATCGCCCCTTCACCGGAATAGGCACGACCCAGCCCCGATGCAGAGAATTCGTTGAGCTGGAAGCCTGCTGACCAGGCCTGGGTGGAAACAAGTGCGACAGCCACTGCAAGGGCAGATTGGGTAAAGCGGGTTTTCTGGCTCATGCCCATAACCTCATTGAGTTATTTTTTTTTAAACTATGTTACATGCCGTAACAGAAGCGCGGGAGTGTAGGGTCTGCGGTACAACCAAGAAATCAGACCAGTGCGCTGAGTATAGGTCTGACCAGATGATTTGTTGCAAGTATGTTTATGAAGTTTTTCAATTGTGATAACAGAAACGCGATCCAGCTGGCAAAAATCTCGGAGAGAGCAAGGGGGACAGAAGGGGATTTTTGTTTTAGATGCTTGTTATGGGGGAGTGCTGTCAGTTAACGCCGGCAGCGCGCTTATCGGCTGGAGGCTCTGCGG
>ERZ1023901.235-NODE-235-length-11157-cov-5.672762_pt1 | contig 11157 bp, 10 predicted proteins | sample MGYA00380401_ERZ1023901 | MGnify/ENA primary metagenome ERZ1023901 (study PRJEB33179, sample SAMN07448997) | human gut metagenome | biome: Human-gut; feature: Human associated habitat; material: Faeces | host: Homo sapiens | place: India: Bhopal | collected... | reverse complement strand
CCGGCTTGATATGCAGATCGATATCGAATGCATCCTTGCGCGGTTTGACGGCGAGCTCATCGCCGTCAAACCGCGGAAGGATGCATTCGATATCGCTCTGCATATCAAGCCGGAGTACCGCTACCTGCTGACCAACAACAGCGTCTTCTGGGCGGAAGGCGGTGCGAAGGTCAAGCTTGACGGTAACGGACTCACCGTGCAGGCCTCGCCGCTGGCGCGCGCGATCAAAGGGGCGATCAGTTTCGATAACCTCAATGGCAGCAGCGCCGGAGCACGGCTGAATAACAAACGTATCCTTTATGCATCTGAAACGGCGGCGCGCGCCGTGGGCGGCCAAATCACCCTGCACGCGTACGACGCCGGGAAGATGGCGGCCGGGATGCCGATTCGTTATCTCGGCATCGACATCGGTCAAATCCAGTCGCTGGAGCTAATCACCGCCAAAAACGAAGTGCAGGCGAAAGCGGTGCTCTATCCGGAATACGTCGGCACCTTCGCCCGCGCCGGGACCCGCTTCTCGGTGATCACTCCGCAAATCTCCGCCGCGGGCGTGGAACATCTCGACACCCTGTTCCAGGCCTACATCAACGTTGAGCCCGGCCGCGGCCCGGCGCGACGCGATTTTGAGATCCAGGATACGACGATCAGCGATTCGCGTTATATCGACGGCCTGAACATCGTGGTGGAAGCGCCGGAGGCGGGGTCGCTTGGCATCGGTACGCCGGTCCTGTTCCGCGGACTGGAAGTCGGGACGGTTACCGGACTGTCGCTGGGGTCGATGTCTGACCGAGTGATGGTTAAGCTGCGCATCAGTAAGCGCTACCAGTACCTGGTACGTAATAACTCGGTGTTCTGGCTGGCCTCGGGTTACAGCCTCGACTTCGGCCTGATTGGCGGGGTGGTGAAAACCGGTACCTTCAATCAGTTTATCCGCGGCGGGATCGCCTTTGCCACGCCGCCGGGCACGCCGCTGGCGCCGAAGGCCCAGGATGGCAAGCACTTCCTGCTGCAGGAGAGCGAGCCGAAAGAGTGGCGGGAGTGGGGCACCGCTCTGCCGCAGTAATGCCCCCTTCTCCCGCCCCGGGCAACGCCGGGCGCGGGGAAAGGATAAACCGCACGCCCCGGTGTCACGCGCCGGGGCGTTTGTGCTAAACTGCGCACCCTTTTTTTCTGTGGTGCGCTGCCCGTGGCTGAAAATACTGTCTATTTCCCTGAAGCGTTTCTCGCTCAAATGCGCGCGGCGATGCCAGCGCATCTCTCTTTCGACGACTTTATCGCCGCCTGTCAGCGCCCGCTACGCCGCAGTATTCGCGTCAATACGCTGAAGATTAGCGTCGATGATTTCCTCTCTCTGGTTGCCCCCTACGGCTGGCAGCTCGCGCCGGTGCCCTGGTGCGCAGAGGGATTCTGGATCGAGCGAGAGGATGACGACGCGCTGCCGCTGGGCAGTACCGCCGAACATCTCAGCGGGCTGTTCTATATTCAGGAAGCCAGTTCGATGCTGCCGGTCGCCGCCCTGTTCGCCGATAACCGGCAGCCCGAACGGGTGATGGACGTTGCCGCCGCTCCGGGATCGAAAACCACCCAAATTGCAGCCCGAATGGGCAACGCGGGCGGCATTCTCGCCAATGAATTCTCCGCCAGCCGGGTGAAGGTGCTGCATGCCAACATTAGCCGCTGCGGCATCAGCAACGTCGCTCTGACCCACTTCGACGGCCGGGTTTTTGGCGCGGCCTTGCCCGAAACCTTCGATGCCATCCTGCTTGACGCCCCCTGCTCCGGCGAAGGGGTTGTACGTAAAGACGCCGACGCGCTGAAAAACTGGTCGCCGGAGAGCAACCTCGACATCGCCGCCACTCAGCGCGAGCTTATCGACAGCGCCTTCCATGCTCTGCGCCCTGGCGGGACGCTGGTGTATTCCACCTGCACCCTGAATCGTGAAGAAAATCAATCGGTCATTGAGTGGCTGCTGTCCCGCTATCCGCAGGCGGTGGAGATCCTGCCGCTGGGAGAGTTGTTTCCCGGCGCAGCCGACGCCTTAACCGCGGAAGGTTTTCTGCACGTTTTTCCGCAAATTTACGATTGCGAAGGCTTCTTTGTCGCGAGGTTGCGCAAAACTGCGGCGATCGATCCGCTCCCGGCGCCAGGCTATAAGGTCGGTAAATTCCCGTTTACGCCGCTGAAGGACCGGGAGGCCGCCGCGGTAACTGCCGCCGCCAGGGCTGTTGGCCTGGAGTGGGACGCAGGCCATACGCTGTGGCAGCGGGATAAAGAGCTGTGGCTGTTTCCGCTGGCTTTGGAGCCCCTGTTCGGCAAGGTGCGCTTTTCTCGCATCGGCGTGCGCCTGGCGGAGCTGCACAATAAGGGGTACCGCTGGCAGCATGAGGCGGTTATCGCCTTTGCCGCGCCGCAGCGCGCCTTCGAGCTGTCGCAGGAGGAAGCGGAGGAATGGTATCGCGGGCGCGACGTCTATCCGCAAACCGCGCCTGGGCAGGATGAAACCATTGTGACCTTCCAGGGCGTCCCGCTGGGCCTGGCGAAGCGCGTCGGCTCCCGACTGAAGAACAGCTATCCGCGCGAACTGGTGCGCGATGGAAAACTTTTTGCCGGCAAGGTGTGAGGCCGCGCAAAAAATGCGCACTTTTTGACTGGCGCTTTTCGCCCCATTGACTACGCTGAAAAATAACGGCCATAACTGGTCGTACCACAACTCAGCTGAAAAATGGGGTGAAGCGATGAGTAAAACCAATGTCCGCATCGGCGCGTTCGAAATAGACGATGCCGAACTGCACGGTGAGCATCAGGGTGAGCGAACGTTAAGCATACCCTGCAAATCCGATCCAGACTTATGTATGCAGCTTGACGCCTGGGATGCCGACACCAGCGTGCCCGCGATTCTCAATGGCGAACATTCCGTTCTCTACCGTAAACATTACGACCGCCAGTCCGATGCCTGGGTCATGCGCCTTGCCTGACACCAATGAACCCGTCGCCTGAGACGGGTTATTTATTTCCCCGTCCCGCCGTCATCCCCTACACTAAATAGTATGTGAACCCGAGCATGAGGCCAGGATGTTTGCCTTAGTGTTGTTTATTTGCTATCTGGATGGCGGCTGCGAGGACATTGTGGTTGACGTCTACCGCGAGGAAACGCAGTGCTTAGTGGCGATGGAGGATCAGCGGATCCGCCACGGTGGCTGCTACCCGATAGAAGATTTTATTGATGGCTTCTGGCAACCCGCCAGCGAATACAGCGACTTTTAGCCTGCCGACTGCAGCGCCACCAGCGTCAGCGTCCCACCAAACACAGCGCCCGTATCAATATAGTGTTGATTATCGTGGTCATAACGCGCCTGAAGCGGCGTATGGCCAAACCAGAAATGGTCTGCGCCGCCAATAGCGCCATGGCGCCCCGCCAGGTGTTCACTCAGACGATGGCGGCTCCATAGTACCCGTTGGGGATCCACCGGCTGCTGCCAGCGATAGACCGGCGCCGGGTAATCGGCGTGGGCGATCACATGCCGCGCTTTCTCGCATTGCACTTCAATAATCAACGGTAGCCGCCGACAGTGCGCCAGCAGCCGATCGACGTCGGCCCGCTGCCGCGCATCGCCCTTGACGTACCAGTCGCCACCGTTCATCTGCCAGAGCCGCATATTTCCGCTCTCCAGCGCCTCCAGCGCCATCTGCTCATGATTCCCCCGAACGGCCCTGAACCAGCGACAGCGCAACAGGCCAAGACAATCGGCGCTCTGCGGCCCGCGATCGATCAGATCGCCCACCGAGATCAGCAGATCGGCCCAGGGATCAAAGCGCAGCTGACGCAGGCGATTCATCAGCAGCGCAAAGCAGCCATGCAGATCGCCCATCAGCCAGATATTACGCCAGTCGCTGCCGTTAATACGTTGATACATATAATTACCTCTCAGCGGTAATTATAGGTAATTCCAGCAAAGGTCCACGGAATTTAATTTACACCTCAATCAATTTTAAACAGACGGCAAATATAGTCCGCCAGAGGATTAAGCTTGTCAGTGGCTCGCTTTAAAATAGGGGGAAATCACAACGAGGTGTTTATCGTGACAGACAATAGCCTGCATTCATCCGGCGTGCTAGCGCCGCGCTCGCATCTTATTGCCGATCTGGTGATGGGCAGATTGACACCTGCCCCCATCTGGCGGCAAAAAAATTACCGCTTTAAGTTTTTGCTGCGCACGGCCTTATTTTATAACGCCACCAGAGCGATGCTGGAAGCGCTCAGCGCTCGGGATGAGTTTAATCAGCTGCTGGCCGCGCAGGCTACGCTGCCGGGCAAAGTACACCGGCAAAATCTGACCCGCGATCTCAACGCCTGGCAGCGGGCGGTGGCGGTAATCAACCATTATCGCTATATCGACACCCTACGCGGATCGCGGCTGGCGCACGCTATGACCGCAGTGTCTGAGGTCCCGCTGCTGACGTTAAACGGAAAAGAGGACCGCCGGTTTACTCTTTATGCCTCCTCGGCAGGCAAAGCCGAACGTGAGGGTGAAACCACTCTGTGGCTGCGCGACAGCGACCACACCCTGCTGGCCAGCGCCACCTTCAGCGTAACCCGTGATCACGATGCCTGGCAGCTGGTTATCGGCGGTCTGCAGGGGCCGCGACGTCACGTTTCTCATGAGGTGATTAAGCAGGCGACTCGCGCCTGCTACGGCCTGTTTCCGAAGCGCCTGCTGCTGGAGTTTATCTGGCAGCTGGCCGCGCGCAGCCAAATCGCGGCTATTTACGGCGTCAGCGATAATGGTCACGTGTTCCGCGCCCTGCGCTATCGCCTGAGCAAAGGCCGCCATTTCCACGCCAGCTACGACGAGTTCTGGCAGTCTATCGACGGCCAGCCGGAAAGCCCCTGGCGCTGGCGGCTACCGCTATGTCTGGAAAGAAAATCGCTGGAGAGTATCGCCAGTAAAAAACGGGCTGAATATCGGCGGCGATTCCAGCTGCTGGATCAGCTGACGGAGCAGGGGCAATATTGACGCAGCGGCATGCCGGTGACTAAATTGCGCTGTCGGTGAAGCCGAATTACAACATGGCGTTTGCTTATTATGTCAATATTTCGCTACTATCAGGGTCCCCGAAGGCCACCGGATAGTCGCTTGCATAATGAGTAAAACCGAAATTTTTCTGCTGATTATTCTGGCGGTCATTCTGCTCGGGAGCATATGGTTTATTTTCAGCGATGAAATTTGGCTATTGCTCTGCTATCTGGAAAGTCAGATATACCCTACATTCAGCGTTCCGCAATAATATTTTCCGCCCGCAAAAGTGCTCGTCTTATTATTTATGCCACCTCGTCAGCCGGCGAGGTGTAATCGCATGAATTGCCAAATCGTTTAGATTTTGCTTATTTTATTTATCATACAAATATGTATACTAGCAGGCTTCCGATGTTGGCCCGCCAGTTAACCTGCACGCCGGGCCTGTTTAGGTGCAGGTTTTTTCTTTTCTCCGCCCTCGTTTACGGTTCCACCTTTGCCACCTCCCCTTCCACAGGATGCGATTTATGTGTAAATGAATTGTGTATGCTAAAAACGGTGTGCTATAACGGGACATCCAGAGGCCAGCGGGTGTTTGACTGACAGGATGTCGCTGGCTCTTGAGAAAGAAGACAGATAAAGATAAAAAGAGACCGAATACGATTCCTGTATTCGGTCCAGGGAAATGGCTCTTGGGAGAGAGCCGTGCGCTAAAAGTTGGCATTAATGCAGGCTAAGTCGCCTTGCACTATAAGAATAGTTTAACGCGTCAGCTTTTCCAGTCCGCGGCCAAAGTGGCTGCATAATTCCTGGAAAGGGGGCCTCTGCCAGCGAAAAAACCGCCACTGCCGTTGTCCGGCAAGGGCGGTTTTTTTGATGTTATTACAGCAGGATAGCGAGAAAGTTTAGCAGAGCTTCTGCGCTCGCTCGATAAAGGGCGCGAGGCTCATTTTTTGTCCCGGATGCGGCGGATCGTCGATCTGGATCACTGAGATCGGCTGCGCGGTGGTTTTGCCGGCTTTGACCTGCTGCTCAGCCACCTCATTGAGCGGATACTGAACCAGCGTGCTCGGGTTGATGGCGTAAAGCGCGTTACCCGGTCGACAGGTCAACATAACCTCTTCCCGGTTGAACGCCCAGCTCTCCTTCCCCACCTCAAAACGGCTCACGGTGATAATTTGTGGCGCTGCCAGAGCAGCCCCGGAGCTTGCCAGTAACAACATGGTCAGAACAATTTTTTTCATGATTTTGCCAGTTAATTCAATAAGGTTCCCAGGTGGCAAACAGACTGACGGCCAGCAGCGCCAGCGCGCCCAGCCCTATTTCAGCCTGCGTGGTTCGCAGGATCAGGCTTTCCGCCTGCGAACCGCTTGCCGACATGCGCGGTACCAGAACATACCTGTTCACTAACGCAATTACCACCATCCCGGCGACCAGCGCACATTTGATCAACAACATGCGTCCCCACGGCGATGCGCCAATCAATCCTCCCTGGATCAACAGCGCATTGAGCGCTCCGCTGGCAATCGTGCCGGCGACGGCCAGATGCCCGTAACGTGAAAAGCGCGCCATGGTATAGACCGCGGCCGGCCGCCAGCGCCCCTGCGCCAGGCGCAGGCAATAGATAAAGGGCAACAGACCGCCGAACCAGCTGGCGACGCAGAAGAGATGCACAGCGTGGTTTGTCCGCTGCAGCACGCCGGTGAGACCATCGTGCATAGCGGCGTGCCCTACCCCGGCGGAAAGCAGCAACTGTGCCGCCAGCAGGGCCACCAGCTGGCGGGCGCCGTGACGGGGACGGATCCACACTACCGCAAGCGCGATCCACGCCAGTAGGATCTGCCAGATCCACACTCCACCAAAGCGGGTCCCGGCCACCGCCTGCCAGACGGCGGGTCGCCAGACATCCGTCCAGCCTTCGCCCATCATTCCTCCCTGCAGGAGATACAGCGCCAGCGTAGAGATCGCGCCGATCAGCAGCAGCGGGCGCAGTAGTGGATAAAAGCGCAGCATCAGCACGCGTCTCAGCGGTACCGGCGCCCACCAGGCGCCATACAGCACGCAGCCAAAAGCCAGCATCAGGGAGATAAAGTGCCCAAAGCGCAGGGTAATATAGAGCCCGGTCAGCATCGCTTACTTCACGCTAAAGGTATATTGCCCTTTGGTTTTATGACCATCCACCGAGACCACATGCCATGCCACGGTGTACTCTCCCGGCGGCAAGGCTTCCGCCAAAGGTAACGTGACCTCGGCCGGATTATCGGCGCTGCGGGTCAGTTTTCCGGTAGCCACCGCATGCTGCTGCGGACCGGTGACGGTCACGCCGCTGAATGCGGGTTCAATACCTTCGGAAAAACTGAGCGGCAGCGGCTGTGGGGAAGCTGAAAGTTGCGCCCCGGCGGTCGGGATCTGCTGCTGCAGGTGAGCGTGGGCAAAGGCGCCCGCCGCGGTTAACATCCCGGCAAGCGCAACGGAGAGGCGCAACGCGCGTCCAGCAAGAAGTCGCATATTCGTCATTCCCTTTTGTTATGTCTTTAGCACAGAGAATTACCCTGTATAATGCCAGAGTCGAGCCAGGCATCTGGCCCTGACCGGATTTATAAGCAGAGTGGAGTGGATGATGGAAAGAAATCTGGCCAAAATTTCGCAAGATGAGATGGATAAAGTCAATGTCGATCTCGCCGCCGCCGGCGTTGCTTTTAAGGAGCGGTACAATATGCCGGTGGTCGCTGATTTAGTCGAGCGTGAACAGCCTGCACATCTGCGCGACTGGTTCCGTGAACGACTGATCGCCCATCGGCTGGCCTCCGTCTCCCTTTCGCGACTACCGTGGGAGCCGAAACAGAAATAATGCGCGCTCGCCTCCTCCCCGTCGGTTGGCAAGCCCGGCCAATTCCATTACGCTTATTGTTTTGCTCTGGAGCGAGCCATGCTGCGCGTCATTGATACCGAAACCTGCGGCCTGCAGGGGGGCATCGTTGAAATCGCCTCGGTCGATATAGTCGACGGGCAAATTACCAATCCCATGAGCCATCTGGTGCGTCCCGATCGGCCCATCAGCCCGCAGGCGATGGCTATCCACCGGATCACGGAAGAGATGGTCGCCGATAAGCCGTGGATTGAGGAGATTATTCCGCACTATCATGGCAGCCCGTGGTACGTCGCGCATAACGCCAGCTTCGATCGCCGGGTGTTGCCGGAGATGCACGGCGAGTGGATCTGTACGATGAAGCTGGCCCGACGCCTGTGGCCGGGAATCAAATACAGCAATATGGGGTTATATAAGTCACGTAAGCTGAACGTGACTACGCCGCCGGGACTGCATCACCACCGGGCGCTGTATGACTGCTATATCACCGCCGCGCTGCTGCTGGATATCATCAATGTTTCCGGCTGGACCCCTGACGAAATGGCCGATATCACCGGTCGGCCGGCGCTGCTGACTACTTTTACCTTCGGCAAATACCGGGGTAAGGCCGTCGCCGAGATTGCTGAAAACGATCCAGGCTATCTGCGCTGGTTATTCAACAATCTCGACCGCATGAGCCCCGAACTGCGCCTGACGCTCAGGCATTACCTCGGGGAATAGCGCCTACACTGCCGCTTTTCCCGGCAGTGTCCCCTGCGCCAGGGCGATGAAAAAGGCGTACTCCAGCGCCACCCCTTCATAGCTTTTAAAGCGCCCGGATTTTCCGCCGTGTCCAGAATCCATATCGGTGCAGAGCAGCAGCAGGTTATCGTCGGTTTTTAGTTCCCGCAGTTTCGCCACCCATTTAGCCGGCTCCCAGTATTGCACCTGGGAATCATGCAGACCGGTAGTCACCAGCATGTGGGGATACGCCTGCGCCCTCACGCCGTCATAGGGACTGTAGCGTTTAATATAGTGATAAAAGGTTTCATCCTTCGGATTTCCCCACTCTTCAAATTCACGGGTGGTCACAGGAATACTTTCATCCAGCATGGTGGTCACCACATCGACGAACGGCACCTGGGCTATCACGCCATGGAACAGCTCTGGCCGTTCATTCACGGCCACGCCCATCAGCATTCCGCCGGCGCTGCCCCCCATGCCGTAGCAAAGCCGCGGATCGCCGTACCCCTGGGCAAGCAGCGCGTCACAGACGTCCAGATAGTCGTTGAAGGTATTTTTCTTACACAGGAATTTACCGTCTTCATACCATTGCTGACCCAGCTCGCCGCCGCCGCGGACGTGGGCGATGGCGTAGACAAAGCCGCGGTTGAGCAGGCTCAGCCGGCTGGCGCTGAAATCGGCATCGATACTCTCGCCATATGAGCCATAGCCATAGACCAGCAGCGGGTTGCTCCCTTTGCGAAAATGTTCGCGATGGTAGACCAGAGAGACCGGGACTTCGACGCCATCGCGGGCAGTCACCCACAGGTGTTCGCTCTGGTAGCAGCTCGTATCCAGCCCCTTTACCTCCTGCTGTTTGATCACTCTTCGTTCGCCGGTATCCATATCCAGTTCAAACAGCGTATCCGGCGTAGTCATGGAGGAATAGCCGTAGCGCAGTCGCGACGTTTCGGGCTCCGGATTATAGGCAAGCCAGGTGACATAGGCCGGATCGTCAAAAGCGATCCCCACCACCTCCCGGGTCTTGCGGTTAATTTGCCGCAGACTGGTCAGGCCACGCTGGCGCTCTTCCACAACCAGCCAGTCGGTAAACAGGGTAAATCCTTCGAGCATCACGTCGTGACGCGGCGGGATCAGCGTGGTCCACTGTTCTTCATCACGCAGCACGGTACGGTAGAGGCCGAAATTCTTCCCCTCCCGGTTGGAACGAAGATAGAAAGCGTGCTGATAGTGATCAAGACTGTATTCATGATCTTTACGCCGTGGCAGAAAGCAGACCGGCTCGGCGTCTGGCAGTTCGGCGTTGAGCAGCAGCACTTCGCTGGTGGTGGCGCTGGAGAGATAAATTACCACGAACTGCTGGGAGGTGGTTTTATGCACGCTGACGTAGAAGGTCTCATCTTTTTCCTCGTAGACCAGCGCGTCGCTCTGCGCCGGTGTCCCGACGGTGTGGCGCCAGACCTGATAAGGGAGCAGCGTGGTGGGATGTTTACGCACATACCAAACAAAGCGTGAATCGTTGCTCCAGGCAAAGCCGGAGGTGACATTTTCGAGGATTTCCGGGTACCACTCGCCGTTGCTGAGGTCGCAAAAGCGCAGGCCATACTGGCGGCGGGAAAGGTAATCTTCCGCCACCGCCATTAGCTGGTTGTTGGGCGCAATGCCCAGTCCGCCCAGGGTGTAGAACTCGCTCTTCGCCGCCCGCTGGTTGGCATCGAGCAGGATCTCCCACTCATCCCACTCTTCTTTCAGCACCGACTGCCGCTGGTAGATAGCGTATTCGCAGCCCGGCTCATACACCTGACGGTAGCGAAAGCCGTTTTTACTGTAGGGGGCAGAGACTTCCCGCTGCGGAATGCGGTCGATAATCTCCTTCAGCAGACGCTCCTGCAGGCTGAGCTGCGAATCCATCACTTGCTTGCCGTAAGCGTTCTCCGCGTGCAGATACTCCAGCACGTCAGGTCGCGCGCGCTCATCGTCGCGCAGCCAGTAATAATTATCGATGCGTGTATCGCCATGCAAGGTCATGGCGTGAGGGATCCGTTTAGCTTTAGGTGGCATGTTATTCTTCTGCTGCTTTATCGTGACACAAGAGCATTCAGGCCGCAGGGTGGCGCCTGAATGATGACGTGTCTATAAGGGTGGCAAAAGACGCGAGCGATGCAAGCGAAACGTGATGATTTAGACGCTTAGCGCTTGTTTTTGTGACTGGATATCCTGTTCTATATCGGCCCGGACATCTTTCGGCAGCGCCAGGGCGTCTCCCAGCGCATTAAGGTAGCTACGCTCCATAAAATGGTCGATATCAATCACCGCGCAGCTGACGTAGTAGATCTCCAGCGCCTCCTGCGGGTCGATGATGCCCTCGGCGAGACGCTGCGGATCCAGCGGCTGGGCCAGCGCCTGGTCAATTAGCACCCGGGCCTGAACGTCAATATTGGCCGCCCGCAGCTGAGTTTCAATATTCGCCCGCTCGTGGTCATCAATATGACCTTCGCTTTTAGCGGAAAATACCAGGGCCGTGATCCTGTCACTTATAAACATCTGACG
>ERZ1023901.225-NODE-225-length-11557-cov-14.077726_pt1 | contig 11557 bp, 9 predicted proteins | sample MGYA00380401_ERZ1023901 | MGnify/ENA primary metagenome ERZ1023901 (study PRJEB33179, sample SAMN07448997) | human gut metagenome | biome: Human-gut; feature: Human associated habitat; material: Faeces | host: Homo sapiens | place: India: Bhopal | collected... | reverse complement strand
TGATTTGATCGCATAAAAAATAAGCCTTTTTACGACTTGCTTAGGTCAAATATTAAAGTTTTTTTATAACAAAAAAACACCGGTTTCCCGATGTTTAGGCTTTATCCCAAATCGTTTCTAACTTAACTGCATCATCAGTTGGATTACCATCAGGTGTATAAACAGCACTTTCTGTAATGACCAGCAAAACTTTATTATCAAGATAATCACAACTTTTATCAGTAACAGCCAATCTTATTTCATTTGATCGCCTATCTACATATTGTTCAAACAAATTATATAATTCAGGAAACTTTTTCTGAATAAATAAATAATCCTTAGCATCAAAATATAAGTATCCGATTTCCATATTATCCAACTTTTGACTCATTTTTTATCTTCTTTCTTTTGGATGATTCAATAGTAATTACAATCCCTGTAATTTTGCTAACAAAAACTTTCCAACCATCGTATGCATATCCTTCCGTTTCCGCTTTATCTCTATCTTCTATCTGGTTACCATTTTTATCATCCTTTCTTGTAATAAAAAAGCACCAATTTCTCGATGCTAAAGTAAAGTTACTGTATTTCCTTCGAATTTTCCTTGAACTAGTAATTGAGTGATACCATTAAGCAAGGCACGTCCATTTGTGTTAAGTCCATATACTTCATATAGATTACCGTTTTCATCAGTTATCTTTTGACCCGCTTTAATACCTCTATAACGTACAGAGATACATGAGATGTTTTTACTTTCCGAATAAAAAACATCTATCACTTTCATCAATATCACCCTTTCAACTCATTTAGATCATTTGTGTATTTTTTTATCAAAAGTTTGGTATCTTCAATTTCTTTATGTGTCAAATTCCACTTGGTTGCATTTTTTAATAAAAAGCTTACCTGCTTCAATCTCTCTTAAAAAGACATCTTTGTCACTCGAAGGTGCGCCGTAATATCTCACTTGTTTAATATGGATCAATTCTTCGTGGATTGCCGCCCTACCAGCTCCGGAAGAAATCATCATTATGTCATCACCGATAACAGAGGCTTCTGCTCGTTGATGTTCCGTTCAAGTTTTTCAACTAGCTTCATATAACAAAAAAGCACCGATTTCTCAATGCCTTGCTTATTATTTTTCAGTTATTTTTTAGCCCCAACCATCATAAGCGTATTTTGGGTAAATGCCACGCTCAATAGCTCCAACAATGAATCTATACGTTGCTGTTTCAAAATGCGTTGTCATTTCATCAGCGTAATCTAGGGCGTATTTCTTATTTTCTTTGTTCACGGTCATATTTCCTATGTTTTCTTTAGCGTCAGTGTTATACATGCGATAAGTTACGGTATCGTCATTATTGGAAACCAAGTACATTTCGACCATCATAAAAAATCATCCCTTTTTGATAAACCTTTCTTAATTGTATAGTTTATTAGTTCTATTGTGAGCCTCTCCATAGGTCAAAGTTGGATCATCTTTCATAAGCTTCCGTTCATGTCGTTCATGTTTCAATGAAATTATATCCTCTGGGAGTAACTTTTGTCCATTGAATATTCTTTGGAAAGATTGTGCCATAGTAGAATCCGGGTCAAATTTTGCTTGAATTAATTCCTCAGTATATTTATCTACAGTTAGATGCTTATCAGCAAAGATATGATTATATATCTCTAATCCGTCTTCTTTTGTAAATCCATCTATCTTAGCTATTTTTTCAGAACACTTTTCTGAAGAACGCTGTGCAAACTTAATGTAGAGCTTTTTAGCTTTCTCATCACCTTTTAGCTCTGGAACAAACTTAGTAAATGATTTGGCTCGTTCGTTGATTGCTCCGTGTTCACCTTTAACAATTCTACCCGCATTAACTATTTGTTCACGATCGTACTGCCGTGTCAAAAAGTCGTTATTCTTCACTAGATCACGTAATTTAGCTTGATACCCTCTAATGGCTTGATTGAACTTTCTCTCGCTTGCTACGTCATTTTGACGTCTGGCATACTTTAGACGTCTGATATTGCGCTCGTAGTACCGTTGTTTTTGCTGAATCTTTTGCTTTTCAATCGCTTCTTTAGGATCGTATTGCTTTTGGAAATTATGCGATACCCCTGATATACGGATATAATTTGTGTCCGCAATTTATTTCAAAGCATCCACTGAACGCTCCACGCTGATTTGATCGCATAAAAAATAAGCCTTTTTACGACTTGCTTAGGTCAAATATTAGAGTTTCATGTCATTGATGTTCCGTCCAAGTTTTTCAACTAGCTTCATAGTGTCAAAAGTAGGTCTACACCAAAGTTTTACGTCTAAGGTAACATTGATAGTCGAAGCGTTAGATCTCACGTCATATTTGATTCCTCGAACACTGACGCCTGCTTTATTTACTTTTGCATCTTGTAACAAAAAAGCATCGGTTTTCCGATGCTTAAGCTTTATCCCAAATTTTTTCTAGTTTAACGTCATCTTCACTAGGCTCACCACTATCCTTACGAGCTGCGGTGCGTGAATAAGCAACCATAACCTTAGTATCCAAATAATCACAACTCTTATCAGTAACAGCTAACCTTATCACATCTGATCGTTTATCTACGTAATTTTCAAATAATTTGTATAATTCAGGAAATTTTTTTGAATAAATTCATAATCTTCCCTACTAAAATATAGATGCCAAATTTCTTTATCATCTAACATAGGTATCACTTCCTGTTTTTTCTATTCTTCGCTGGTTTCACTGTAATTACCTTATTAATAATCTTGCTAACTACTATCTTCCAACCATTGTAGCTATACGCTTCTACTTCATAACCATCTTCAGTCCTCTTACCTTTTCGCAAAACTTCTAGCATAGCATCGACACTTACACCGATTCTTCGAAGTGGTTTCCCATTTGGATCCCTATGCAAATGATCAAATCTTGCGCCGAATATACGTGGAATAGCATGATCAGATAGTCCTTTAATCAGTAAACCACTTTGAGTATAAAAACCGCTTATTTTTTTATCAAATTCTCGGCTAATATTGATAAAATCTTGATAAGTTACGACAGGTTCTACCATTCCCTGTCTTCGCGCCTTTACATAGGCATTGACAATTCCTCCCGTATCTTTATCATACAACAGTTTCTTATACTCTTGCACATCTTTAGGGAAACCATGTGGGCCATATTCTTTATGCAACTTGGCTAACTCTTTTTTCAATACTTCGTGGCTTCTAATTCTTGGATTACCAATCTGTTCACAATCGTACTGCCGTGTCAAGAAGTCGTTATCTTTCACTAGATCACGTAACCTAGCTTGATAACCTCTAATAGCTTGATTGAACTTTCTTTCACTTGATACGTCATTTTGGCATCTGGCAAGATCTAAGTCATACTTGAGACGTCTGATATTTCGCTCATAGTAGCGTTACTTTTGTTGGATCTTTTGTTTTTCGATTGCTTCTTTAGGATCGTATTGCTTTTGGAAATTATGCGACACACCCTTGATGTACGGATATAGCTTATGCCCACAATTTATACCAAAGCATCCACTGAACGCTCCACGCTGATTTGATCGCATAAAAAATAAGCCTTTTTACGACTTGCTTAGGTCAATTGAAAATTAGATTTCAAATCAATTTTTGTTTCGTTCCAATCATTTCTCCTTCACGATCCGCATAGTCCCATGCTTTCTCGAAACGAAGTCCATCTTTATTAAAACATAAGCAGTACCATCAAAAATAATATCATATGCGCCTTGATCAGCTAATTCAACATAAATTTCATCTTTTCTAAAATCGAGTGATTAAGAAGTCTCTTCAAACTTACTACACCAGAAACCGATAAGACTATTCACCACCGTTTCATGATAAAATTGTCAAATTCATTTTTTACAAAAAAACAGACTTAGTTGTTACTTTATTTCTTTAATATTACACAATTATTAAAAATGGGATTTCAAGATGAAAAAACACTGACAAAACGCTTAAAAAGAATTATATTATATTCGTGACATTCAAGTCACGACAGGAATATTTATAAGGGGGCATTATCATGACTCAAAACAAAGATGAAGCAACGAAAGAATTGCTTCGACGATTTAAGGAGTACCATTGCGAGGACTCATTGGCAGAGCTGTTTGCAAAATACAAGCCGTTGGTTATTAGGGCGATCACTTCGTTTCATTTCAGAACTTTGGATCGGGACGATTTGCTTCAAGAGGCTTATATTATCTGCTGCTCTACGGCTCTCAGCTACAATCAGACAACGACGAAAGCAACTTACGGCTGCTATTTCAAGGCTAGCTTGTATAATCGGCTGACGACGTTGAAGCGTGAAGAAACGGCTAATAAACGCATGGGAAACGTGCTGGCAGTTCCGCTCGATTCAATCTGCGGCGATGACGATTCATTTATCTCTGAAAACACTTTCAGCGAACTTGAAGCCAAAATTGCGCTTGAGCAGGTAATGGCCAAAACGCCCAGGCAAATTAACGTCTTTGGAAAGTAGCGTTTTGGTTGATTGGCTGAATACGATCTCAGTTAAAGAAACAGCAAGAAATTTAGGGATTTCCGATCAAAAGACGTATAATGCCTTGAACCGCTGCCGTAAGAAACTGTCCTCGCTTGTGGACTGGTAGCTTTTAGCTTCCTGCATCGAATAATGCTAAAGGAGTCTTGAAGAAATTTAAGGCTCTTTTTGTTTGCTGAAAAATTCAGAGTTGATTGAGCCTTTTAATTTTTGATTTCACTTTGCATCACATCCCAAAATTTTCGTAACAAAAAAGCAATCAGGACCAAACCTCTTAAGTCCTGATTGCCAAATGATGTTAATGTCTTATGCCGAACATGTCGCTTATTCGGCATGGGCAGCCGCTTTGCAAGCCTCATTGACTTTTTCAGCTGCCATGCGCCCTTCGTGGATGCCCCAAATTACAAGACTCGGTCCACGGCGAGCATCGCCTGCGACGTAAACTTTTTCGTCATTTGTCGTATAATCGTCGTTAACCTCAGTTACGCCGAATTCATCCAAGAATTGCTTTTGTGCTCCCGTAAAGCCCATTGCCAAAAGCACAAGATCAACCGGATGCTTTTCTTCAGTTCCCGGAACGGGCTTGAAGAGTTGCGCATGACATGTCGTCACGCTTGAAACGTGCCCATCGACGCCTTCAAACCCAACTGCCGTGGTTTCATACTGAGTCAAGACGCCTTCAAATAATTCGTTGGCTTCTTCTTGACCGTATCCCGTCTTGGCAACGCGTGGCCATTGAGGCCACGGATTATCAGCCGGACGTTTTGAAGGCGGACGCCGAGTAATTTCAAGCTGCTTGACATCTGCCGCACCTTGTCTGATGGCCGTTGCAATGCAGTCGTTGCCCGTATCTCCACCGCCGATGACCATGACTTTTTTGCCTTCAAGTTCTTTGCTTGCCTTGGTCCCGTTTTTCAGAACGCTCTTTGTCGCATCAGTCAAATAGTCGACTGCAAGACGGACGCCTTCCAATTCGCGTCCGGGAACGTTCAAATCACGCGCTTGACGGGCACCAATCGCAAGAACGATTCGTTGATACTCGCGTTTCAATTCGTCTCCGGAAACGTCGACACCGACCTCGGTATTCAAAACGAATTTTACTCCGACTTCTTCCATGATTTTGACACGACGAGCAACGATTTCCTTAGGCAATTTCATATTCGGGATGCCATACATCGTCAATCCGCCCGGATGATCGTCGCGCTCATAAACGGTCACGTCATAGCCAAGCTGATTCAATCGCCATGCGCAGGCCAATCCTGCCGGACCGCTTCCGACGACTGCAACCTTGATTCCGTTGCGATGCAAAGGAATCCCGCTTTCCTTGACCCAACCGTTCGCATAAGCCGTTTCAATGATATAGCGTTCGTTGTTTCTGATTGTAATGCCCTTGCCGTTCAAAGCTTCATTACAAGCAACTTCGCAAGGCGCAGGACAAACGAGTCCGGTAAATTCCGGAAGCGGATTTGTCAAAGTCAATCTTTCAAAAGCATGCTTGTCTTCTTCACGATAGATCAGATCGTTCCACTCAGGAATCAGATTATCATTCGGGCAGCCGCTGACTGCGCGCCCACCGGAATAAAATTGACCGGCATGACAGTGAGGAACGCCGCAATTCATACAGCGTGCTGCTTGTTTTCTGCGTTCTTCGACTGAAAGAACGTTTTCCATTTCTTCAAAATCTTTGATACGTTCAGCAACCGGTCGAATCGGATTGTTGACACGCGGATATTTCATAAAACCAAATGGATCTGCCATAATTCAATTCTCCTTTTCTACTTGGATGCCGTAATAATATCGAAAGCCTTTTGTTCAAGTTGATCCTTAGGCGTGCCCTTCTTGGCGCATTCTGCCATGATCTCATTGATATGACGATATTCCTTAGGATAGACCTTGACAAAGTTTTCTTGTTCTTTCTTCCAGTTGTTCAACAGGCTCTTGGCCTTTTCGGAACCGGTAAACTTCACATGTTTTTCCAAAATTTCCTTTAAGACGGAATCGTTGCCTTTTTCATTAAGCTTGAACAACTCAATCATATCCATGTTGCAGTTTTCCTCAAGCTTCTTTTCCGGATCGTAAACATAGGCAACCCCGCCGGACATTCCAGCACCAAAGTTGCAGCCAGTTGAGCCAAGAACGACTGCAATGCCACCGGTCATGTATTCGCAGCCATGGTCACCGATGCCTTCGGCAACAACCGTTGCGCCGGAATTGCGAACGCAGAAACGTTCACCGGTTCGTCCGTTGAAGTATGCTTCACCACCAGTAGCTCCAAAGCAGGCAACGTTTCCGACGATCGGAGCGTTGCTGTAAATCTTCTTCGCCTTGGCAGGAGCCTGAACGATTAAACGTCCGCCGCTCAATCCCTTGCCGACATAGTCATTTGCTTCACCGATGAGTTTAAGCTCCAAGCCTTGCGGCATGAACGCACCGAAACTTTGACCGGCAACGCCTGTATATTCAAATTTAAGATGCCCGGCAGGAAGACCGTTGTTGCCGAAACGCTTGGCGATCCAGCCACCGATTCTCGTCCCGGCAGCACGATGAATATTGTTGATTGAAGACTTGAGAACAACCGCCTTCTTTTCTTGAATTGCGCTTTCCGCAAAGGCATTAAGGTCTGGCCACTCTGATTTTGGAGCAAACGGATCTTTTGATTTGCGTGAAATTCCGATCGACGTTCCGAGCAAGCGATCGAAATCAAGCGATTTTGCCTTGCCCTTGGCAACAAAACGCGGTTTCAAATGTTCCGTATGTCCAACAAGTTCATCGACCGTGCGATATCCAAGTTCAGCCATTTCTTCGCGAAGATCTTCGGCCAAGAAACGCATGCAATTTTTGATATCTTCCGGCTTGCCATTAAAGAATTTGCGCAAACGAGGATCTTGCGTAGCAACACCGGTAGGACAAGTATTTTTGCTGCAGACGCGCATCATGATGCAGCCGATTGAAACCAACACAAGCGAACCAAAGCTGAATTCTTCGGCACCGAGCATGATTGCAACGGCAATGTCGCGACCCGTCATAAGCTTGCCATCAGTTTCAATCGTCGTACGCTGACGCAGATTGTTCAACGCAAGCGTCTGATGAGCTTCTGAAATTCCCATTTCCCATGGAAGTCCGGCATCGCGCACGGAAATTCGAGGAGCGGCACCCGTGCCGCCGTCATACCCTGAAATAACGACTTTGTCCGCACCGCATTTGACAACGCCCGTCGCAATCGTACCAACGCCTGTGCTTGATACAAGCTTGACAGAAACGGCAGCACTAGGATTGATCTGTTTCAAATCATAAATAAGCTGCTTCAAATCTTCAATTGAATAAATATCATGATGAGGCGGAGGTGAAATCAACCGAACGCCGGGAACCGATCCGCGAACCTCAGCAACCCAAGGGAAGTTTTTAGCACCAGGAAGCTGTCCGCCTTCACCAGGCTTGGCACCTTGAGCAACTTTGATCTGGATTTCTTCAGCACTCATCAAATATTCGGCATTAACACCAAAACGCGCTGATGCGACCTGCTTGATGCGACTGTTGATGTCGCGTCCGTCAGGCTGTTTCTTGAAACGATAACGATTTTCGCCGCCTTCACCGCAGTTGCTCTTTGCGCCGAGTTCGTTCATCGCTTGAGCGATGCATTCATGTGCTTCTTTCGAGAGCGCACCGAAACTCATGGCTCCAGCCTTGAAACGCTTGACGATTTGGCTGACTGGTTCAACTTCGCTCAAAGGAACGGGATCTCGATCTGATTCGATATTCCACATCGATCTGAGGGTGGAAGGATGCTCCAATTCCTCATCGCGCATCAATTTTGCGTATTCCTTGTAAAGCTTGTAGTCGCCCGTCTTGACCGCTTGTTGGAATTTATACATCGTCATCGGATTGAACATGTGATGCTCGCCTTCAAAACGATACTTGAAACTGCCATCAGTCGGAAGAGCATCATTTGCTTTTTCGCCAAATGCAGCTTTGTAGCGTTCAAGATACTCTTCTTCAATTTGATCAAGAGTCAACCCACCGATACGTGAAACCGTACCGGTAAAGTATTCGTCAACGACTTCTTTTGAAATGCCGACAGCTTCGAACAATTGGGCACCCTGATAGCCAACAATCGTCGAAATACCCATACGGCTCATAATTTTAATGATTCCTTTTTCAGCAGCCGAACGATAAGCTTCCTTCTTGTCGGAAAGGTCATAATAATCAAGCGTTGCGTATACGCCGTAAGGATGAATCGCAGAAGCACCATATCCCAACAACGTTGCATAATGATGCACTTCGCATGCTTCGCAAGTATCAGCAACAATCGACACCAAACCGCGTTTGCCTTTTCGAACAAGGTAATTATTCAAGCCGGAAACCGCCAGAAGAACCGGAATAACCAAATCATCACGCGTTGCACCGCGATCCGTGACAATCAAAACGTTGCATCCGGCATCAACTCTGCTTTCGGCATCACGGAACAAATCTTCAAGAGCCTGTTGCAGTCTGTGCGGGCGTTCGACATTGCTGTAGCATAATGAGACCTCTCCCGTCTTGAAGCCGTCCTTGCCGTTTAAATGACGCAATCTTTCAAATTCTCCGTTAACGAGCATCGGAGAATCAAGCTTGATTTTTTTAGCATTTTCCGGAACATCTTTGCAAATATCTCCGTCAGCACCCAAGTACATTTCAGTACCGATCATCTGTTTTTCACGAATTGCATCGATCGGTGGATTCGTGACTTGCGCAAATTGTTGCTTGAAGTAAGTAAACAATGACTGCGGCTTTTCACTCAAAACAGCCAACGGTGAGTCAAATCCCATTGAAATAACAGGAACTTCGCCATTTTGCGCCATCGGAATGATGGAATCACGAATAATGTCTTCCGTATATCCATGACGACGCCAAAGAGTCTTCAATGCATGCTTGGAAAGGTGTTCAACGATATCTGCTTCTGGCAATTCATTGAGTTTGACCTGCTTGTTTTCGAGCCATTCGCCATATGGATGCTGAGTTGAATAGTATTCCTTGACTTCTTTGGTGTTGTAAAAACGTCCCTTGGAAGTATCGACCAAGATCATTTCTCCTGGACCCAAGATTCCTTTTTCAATAATATCTTCAGGTGCAACATCGTAAACGCCTGATTCAGAAGCCGTAATCAAAAAGTTCCCTTTTACCAGACTGTATCGAGAAGGACGCAACCCGTTTCGATCCAAAATGGCACCAACTTGCGTGCCATCGGTGAAACAAAGAGCTGCAGGACCGTCCCAAGGAGCAATGAATGACGAATTGTATTCATCGAAATCTCTTTCTTCCTTTGGAAGATTCATCTTATCGCTCCAGGCTTCAGGCATCATCATCAAAAGCGCTTGCGGAATATCACGACCATTGCGATACAAATATTCCATGCAGTTTTCCAATTTGGCAGAATCAGAGTCTTCTTCATTGTAGACTTCAATATTATGACTCTTCATCCAATTTTCAGCACGCTTCAAAGTGTTGATTTCACCGTTGTGCGCAATAAAACGGAAAGGTTGCGCACGACTCCAGCTAGGAAAAGTATTGGTTGAAAAACGAGAATGAGTCAGCGCAATCGCAGAACACATGTCAGGATCATGTAAATCAGGATAGAATTGACCGACTTGATAAGCATGAAGCATTCCCTTGTAGCAAAGAGTCTTGCTTGAAAGGCTGACAATTGCAAATTCATTTGAAGAATATGTCTTTTCAAGGTGACGTCTCAAATGATACAGACGATCTTCAAAAGGACGCCCTGCTTCGGTATCGGCCGGACGCTGAATAATGACTTGTTCAAATCCAGGCATGGCCTTTTGTGCAGTAGGTCCGCAATTCTCATAAATGTACGGAACGTTTCGCGTCGCCAAGACTTTAAATCCTGATGCCGTAATTTCTGCCGTGACTGAGCCAAGCATGGCATTTTTTTCTTGTTCTTTTTGCGGCAAGAAAAACATGCCAACAGCATAATCTCCTAGGCTCGGAAGCGTAAACTCTTGTTCTTCAGCATATTTTTGAAAAAACTTGTCAGGCATAGCAAATAAAATACCGGCACCATCGCCAGTATCAGGTTCTGAGCCAGTACCGCCGCGATGATTCATTCGACTAAGCATGACAAGTGCTCGTTCAATGAGTTCATGGCTCGGCTTACCGTCAATCTGGGTAATAAAACCCATGCCGCAAGCATCATGTTCATAGCCATGACAGTACATCGTTTTGCTTTCTTCTGTCATTTCAATCCCCCACCTCGTACAAATTCAAAGGAAAATCTTCTCACATTAAATCTTTCTAACTTATATCTAATTTAAGCGAATAAGCCCTAAAAATCAAGGCTTTTTCTTTGATTGTTCGCATATGGCCTAATATAAAGCCATTTAAAATCAATGTAAACGCTTTTAAACGAACTAAAAAAAGAATCTAATTGAGAATTTTTCTCAATTAAATCACGTTAATCAAACTCATCTTAAATTCTTTAAGTTTTAACAGCTAATTGCTTTGATATAAAAAGAAATCCGTGAAAATATCATCAGATAATTAAGCAAAATCAATATAAAATATTCTTTCGGATTTACGGCAAATGCTCTATTTTTTTCGATATGTCCGTAAACGGCAGTGATTTTGCCAAATGCAGCGCCCGATAAATCAGCGCGCCAAGCTGTTTTAGGCTATTTCCATCATGGAAGGCGACCGTCATGCATAAGAAAAAAAGCCGGATCAGATTTGCGATTGATTGCAAATCACCCGGCTTTTTCGATTTGAGGCCTCATTTTTTCCCGACCTCTTGCTTTTCGTATAGCAACGTCCTACCCTCGCAGGGGGCGATCCCCCAACTACTCTCAGCGTTACGAAGCTTGACTTCTGTGTTCGAAATGGGAACAGGTATATCCTTCGCACCATAATCACTATACTATAAATTCTTCGTACCATATATCAAGGCACAAAAAAAGCGGAAGACGGGATTCGAACCCGCGACCCCCACCATGGCAAGGTGATGTTCTACCACTGAACTACTTCCGCATAATGCATGGCAACGTCCTACCCTCACAGGGGGCGATCCCCCAACTACTCTCGGCGCT
>ERZ1023901.211-NODE-211-length-12055-cov-13.616000_pt1 | contig 12055 bp, 9 predicted proteins | sample MGYA00380401_ERZ1023901 | MGnify/ENA primary metagenome ERZ1023901 (study PRJEB33179, sample SAMN07448997) | human gut metagenome | biome: Human-gut; feature: Human associated habitat; material: Faeces | host: Homo sapiens | place: India: Bhopal | collected... | reverse complement strand
GAGCGCTAGCGACGCGCAAAATGTAGTGAGTCGTTTCCCCTTTAGGGGGCGATGATTATAAAGTCAGCGTTACGAGACTTGCTTTTGTGTCTTCCGTGCTGCGTGACGAAAAGCCAAGGCCCCCTTCCTTTGAAGGGCAGAAGCCCTGCAGAGGATTTCTGATCCGGGCTAAAATATGAGCACAGCCTGCACATAATGCGCACACCGTAATGCCTGGCCACAGGCGGCGGAAAGCCGGAAACCGACAGCCGGAAGCAGGAAGCCAACAGCCGGCCGCCTTCCAGCGTCTGACTATCTGGCATCTGATTGTCTCAATACCTTTCCCCTCTGCCTTCTATCCCTTATAATAGGTATATAAAATAAGAAAAGAGGTTATACCATGAAGAAACCTGTACTTGCCCTTACCCTCTGCGCCCTGATTTCCACGGGCTCCGTATTTGCTGCCCAGCCGCCAAGAGATAATTTCTACTGGCTGGGGCAGATCAATAAAGCCTCCGATGTCATCAATACCGACGAAGGACTTCTCACGCCCGAAGAGGGCCATGCCTTTGCCAAAGGCATCGACAAGGTCCTCCGGGATGGAAACCTGCCCGGTGCGGCAAGGCCCCATAATGTAATTACCTTTGAGCCCTATCTCATCAAAGCTGCAGGCCCCGATGTCACGAAAATCCATGCCGGCCGCTCTTCCCAGGACATGCTCACCACCGTAGGTATTATGGAACAGCGGGAACACCTTCTCACTATGGCGAAAAAGCTGAACCGGGTGCAGGAAGACTTTATCCGTCTGGCAGAAGAAAATAAGGATACCCTCATCCCCAACTACACCAATGGCGTAGCCGCCCAGCCCAACAGCCTGGCCCACTATTTCATCGCCTATGCCAACGCCTATGGCCGTGACATGCAGCGGGTGCGGGAATATTACAAACGCCTCAACCGCTCTCCCATGGGAAGCACCGTGCTGAATGGTACCGGCTGGCCGCTGGACAGAGACCGCATGGCAGAATACCTTGGATTTGACGGTCTCGCCTACAACACCTACGATGCCGGCCAGATTTTCCCCCAGGAAGCGCCCATCGAAACCGGCGGCATCACCAACTGCATCGCCATCCACACCACCAGCTTCATTGAAGAAATCATGCAGCAGTACGCCCAGCCCCGTCCTTGGATCATATTGAAAGAAGGCGGCGGCAATACCTACGTATCCTCTGCCATGCCCCAGAAAAGAAATCCAGGCCTTCTGAACAGCTGCCGCACCGACGCCTCCACCCTTCTCGGCATGTCTGTGGAAGCCATGTTCCGCTCCCATAATATTCCCGCCGGCATGGCTGACGGCCGCCTGAGCGGCGCCAGGGACATCATGCCCCAGGCCTCCAAAGTCCTCACCTCCATGGACAAAATTCTGAATAACCTGGTCATCGATCCTGCCCGTTCTCTGGAAGAGCTGAACCTGGACTGGACCTGTTCCCAGGAAATTGCCGATGAGCTCATGAAAAACCACGGCATCCCCTTCCGCATGGGCCATCACTTCGCCAGTGAAATCGTTACCTACGCCCGGGCCCATGATATCACTCCCCGGGACTTCACCTATGAAAACGCCAAGGCCATTTACGCCAAAGTCTCCGTAAGTGACCCCAATCTCCCACGCAACTTCCCCATGACAGAAGAAGAATGGGAACACGCCAAAGACCCTGCCTCCATTGTAAGAAACAGAAAAGTCAAAGGCGGCCCCCAACCGGCAGAACTTGACAAAATGATCCAGATGGCCAAAGAGGAACTGTCCGACAACAGAGCCTGGACAGAAGAGACTGAAAAGAAACTGGCCTCTGCAGAGCAGAAACTGAACCAGGACTTTGATAAACTCCTGTAAGGCCGCCTGAAATAAAGCATCAAAAAGCCCACCTGCGTGCTGCAGATGGGCTTTTCCATTGCTTTTCTTTCAGCCCTATGGCATTTACCTGCATAAGATGAACAGCTCCCAGTAATCTTCTTTCTTGTGATTCTGCCAATAGCCGTATGCCAGGCGGCTTCTCTGGTCTGCCATCAGCTTTGCCTCATGAAGATCATTGAAAGCAAGTTTTCCTAAGATGCCTGCCAGTTCCTTTATCACCTAGGGGCGTTATGTATACCTTTTTACCTGCTGCAAAAGCCCCATCTGCTTACAGCAGAGAGGGGCTTTTATATTTCCCAGGATCCTGTGTGTTTTCTGTCACAGTCCGCAGGCGGACCAGCCGCATTCTTCGCAGGTACTGCAGTGGCCTTCTACGTGGATGTGGTGGGAATGGCATTTGGGGCATTCGGGGGTGTTATCTACAGGTTTCATTGTTATTATGTTCGTTTCTCCCTGACTGTCCTCTTTTTTGCCTTCCGTTTTTCTTTCTTTTTCAATTTCCTTTTTATCTTCTTCCCCTACGCCCAGGATGTTGCCCCGGCGGCAGCCGTCACGGAAGACGGTGATGCCTTTGCATCCGCTTTCCCAGGCGGAGAGGTAGATACGGTAGATGTCTTCCGGGGTGGCACTGTTTTTCAGGTTCACCGTGCTGGAGATGGAGTTGTCCACGTATTTCTGCATGGCAGCCTGCATGCGGACGCGGTTCATGAAAGGCACGTCGTGGCTTTCGATGACCCAGGGGAAGCGGGCCACAATTTCTTCATCGGAAATAGTGAGGGGCAGGTGATGGTATTCCAGAAGGTCTTTAATGCTGTGGGCATAAACTCTGAAATGACCATGCACTTCTTCCATTTTATGGGTGGTCCGTTCGTAGGAAATCTTGTAGAGCGGTTCGCAGCCGCCGGAGAAGCTGCCCATGAGGAGGGAGATGGTGCCGGTGGGAGCAATGGCCAGAAGGGTACCGTTCCGAAGGCCATGCTGGTGGATGTCCTCATAAAGCTCGGGATCCAGTTTTTTCACCATGTCCATAATCGGAGATTTCTTTGTGGCTTCCCAGCGGTAGTGGCCGAAGGTGCCTTTTTCCTTTGCCCTGTCGCAGGAAGAGCGGAGGGCGGTGAGGAGCATGGTTTTCATGACGCGGCCCATGAAGTCATTGGCTTCTTTGGTACCGTAGGTGAGTTTCATGGCAATGAGGGCGTCCGCCACGCCGAAGAGGCCGAGGCCTAGGGAGCGCCAGTCGTCGATGCAGGTCCGGTTGGCGTCCAGGGGCTGAGCTTCATAGCCATAGTCCACGATTTCATCGAGGGCCGTGATGCCGTCGTACACGGTCTTTTTGAACCGCTCTTCATTGAACACGGGGTGGGCGCTGAACTTGTCGTCAATCATGGTGTACAGGTTCACGCTGCCCAGGTTGCAGGCGTTGTAGGCGTTGCCGCCGAATTCGCCGCAGGGGTTGGTGATTTCGATGTTGTATTCATCGTAGCCTGCAAGGAGGTGGTTCTGGTTCATCCGGTCGATGAAGATGGCACCGGGATCGCCCCAGTCCCACTGGGTTTCGCAGAATTCTTTGAAAAATTCCCGGGCTTTAATGGTTCTTTCGATTTTCTCGCCGGTGGCTTCCACGGTGAAATGGAGGTTGTATTCTTTGTCATCCCGCACGGCTTCCATGAATTCATCAGTGAAAAGGATGCTGATATTCATGGAGGACAGCTTTTCCTCGTTCTGTTTGATGTGGAGGAATTCGTAAATGTCGGGATGGCTGCAGTTGAGGCCCACCATCATGGCGCCCCGCCGTCCGTTCTGGCTGATCACTTCACCGGTAACGTTGAAGATTTTCAGGAAGGAAACGGCACCGGTGGAGCTGCGGGCCACGTTCCTCACTTCACTTCCCTTGGGACGGAGGTTGGAAATATTGATGCCGATTCCGCCGCCATAGGAAAAAATGCGGGCGATTTCATAGTTGGCCCGGAAGATGGATTCCAGATTATCCTCCGGCGATGGCAGGATATAGCAGTTGGACATGGATACCTTGAATTTTCCTTTGGCCCCTGCCGCATAGAGAGTACGGCCTGCGGGGCAGAAGGAGGTATCTTCCAGATAGCCTCTGACCCTCTTTTTCAGCTCTGGGTCAAAGATGGAACTCACCCGATCCATGAATTCCTGAGGAGTCTTTTCTCCTTTATGATAATATTTTTCTTTCAGGATGCCCTGACTGATTGTATTGTCGTACCAGTGGTTCATAAGAATCCCTCGTTTCCGTAATTTTGATAAACCCATGGTAGCACATACTATGTATTGAGTCAAATGCCATAAAGGCATACAATATATTGTATTTCATATGGGATATAGAAATATAGCGATATAGTGAGAATAAAGAAGGAAACAGCGGAAAAGGGGTATGAAGGCCTCTTTGAAACGCTGTCAGATGGTCAGACAATCAGACTTCAGACGCTCCCATGTCATTTCGACGATTGGAAGTGAAGTGGAGAAATATTACTGCTCTATGGCACGTGGCTGTTATGCCTCTTCCGCCTTCCTGTTCATCGGTATTTAAGGAAGCATTGATTAATTCATAGAGTTTTCTTTTATAAGAATTTTTATGCACTGTTTCGTCATGGGCTTCCTTAAATAGCTCGCTATTCGCGTCAGCCCATTCCTCGCATTGCATAAAAATTCAAGAATAAAAGCAAACAATGATTTAATCAGCGCTTCCTTAACGACATAATTCCCACTAACATCAGGCACCGAGATTCTTCACTGCGTTCAGAATGACCGTCCCCGCAGGAAGGCTCCGCAGCAGCTGTCGTCTGTCCGTTTACATGTCTGACTGTCTTTTTTCCCCCTCCACTGTCATTTTGGAATATTTACTCTTAAATCTCTCAGGCAGCGCAAAAGAGACAGTGAAGAAATATCGTCATTTCTTCACTGTCTCTTTATTTCATCAAAGGATTTCTATTTATTCTTCCTCTTCGTTTTCCGTATCGCCGGAAAGAACGTCGATGGATGCGATGCGGTCGCCCTCTTCCAGTCTCTGGAGGATGACGCCCTGTCCTGCCTTGGCTTTTTTGCTGGTAATCTGGCTGGCCTTGGTCTTGATGGTGATGCCCTGTTCGGAAACCCCTACCAGTTCATCATTATCATCGGCAGCCACCAGAGCCACCACTTCGAAGCCCTTCTTAAAGTTGCGGACACCCATACCGTTTCTTCCCTGGATGCGATAGGCATCAGCCTTGTTCCTCTTGGCGTTGCCGTCGGCGGAGATGGTGAAGATGTCTTTATCGGCAGCAATGACAGCGCCTACCACTTCATCTTCCACACCCTTCACTTCAGAGAGGCGGATGCCGTGGACGCCGGCAGCGGCTCTGCCGAGAGACCTGACTTCGCTGTCATTGATGGAGAAGCGGATGGCCATGCCGAAGCGGGTGCCCAGGATGACGTCTTCATCACCTTTCACGCGGAGCACGGTCACCAGTTCATCCCCTTCATTCAGGCGGATGGCGATGAGGCCGTTCTTGTTGATGTTCCTGTATTCCGCGATTTCCGTCTTCTTCACATAGCCCTTCTTGGTCACCATGAGGAGGTACTTCGTATCTTCTCCGGCAGCATCAATGTCCAGAAGTTCTGTCACCCTTTCTCCCTTGGAAAGGCTGGGAATGTAGTTGATGAGGGCGCTGCCTCTGGCTGTGCGGCTGGACTTGGGCAGGTCGATGGCGGTCTTCATGTACACTTTGCCGTAGTTGGTGAAGAAGAGGATGCGGTTATGGGTGGAGGTGTTCAGTATCTTCCATACATAGTCCTCGTCCTTCATCTTCATGCCGGATACGCCGCGGCCGCCCTTTCTCTGTACCCGGATGTCGGCGGAGTCCATGCGTTTGATGTAGTTCTGCTTGGTCAGGGTAATGGTCATGGGTTCGTCGGGCACCAGGTCGGTAATGGTGAATTCTTCCTGGGCGTCGGTGATTTCCGTGCGCCGGTCATCGCCGAAGTTCTTCTTTTCGTCCTGCAGTTCTTCCTTTACCACGTTCATGATTTTGTCCCTGCTGGAGAGGAGGTCTTCCAGGTAAGCAATGGTTTCTTTCACGTCCTTGTAGTCAGCTTCCAGTTTGTCTCTTTCCAGTCCGGTCAGGCGGCGCAGGCGCATATCCAGAATAGCGGTGGACTGCTTGTCGGACAGGTCGAACTTGCTCATTAATGCATTCTTTGCAATCTCGTCGGTTCTGGATTCGCGGATGGTACGGATGACTTCATCAATATGGTCCAGTGCAATGAGCAGGCCTTCCAGGATGTGGGCCTTGGCTTTGGCTTTATCCAGTTCGAAGCGGCTTCTTCTGGTAATCACTTCTTCCTGATGCTTCAGGTAGTAGTAGAGAATCTGCTTCAGATTCAGGATACGGGGATGGCCATCCACCAGAGCCAGCATGATGGCGCCGAAATTAATCTGCATCTGGGTATGCTTGAAGAGGTTGTTCAGCATGATTTCCGGGCTTACGTCGGCACGGAGTTCAATAGCAATGCGCATGCCCGTGCGGTCCGATTCATCCCGAAGCATGGTGATGCCGTCAAGCACCTTCTGCCGCTGCAGGTCTGCAATGGAAGAGATGAGGCGGGCTTTGTTCACCTGGTAAGGAAGTTCAGTCACCACGATACGGTGCTTGCCCTTCGGCATATCTTCGATGGCGGTTTTGGCACGGACGGTAATGGAACCGCGGCCAGTGCGGTAGGCATCTTCGATACCCTTCCGGCCCATGATAATGCCGGCAGTCGGGAAATCAGGGCCTTTGATGTATTTCATGAGCCCTTCGATGGAAATATCGGGATCGTCAATCATGGCGGAAAGGCCGTCCACCACTTCCGACAGGTTGTGGGGCGGAATATTCGTAGCCATGCCTACGGCAATGCCGTAGGAGCCGTTTACCAGAAGGTTGGGGATACGGGAAGGAAGCACCACCGGTTCCTGCAGGGAACCATCGTAGTTGGGCATGAAGTCCACAGTGTTCTTGTCAATATCCCGAAGCATTTCCAGAGTGATTTTGGACATACGCATTTCCGTATAACGCATAGCCGCCGGAGAGTCACCATCCACGGAGCCGAAGTTGCCGTGGCCGTCTACCAGGGGGTAGCGGGTAGAGAAATCCTGGGCCATGCGGACGGCCGATTCATATACCGCAAAATCGCCATGGGGATGAAATTTACCGAGTACATCCCCCACGATACGGGCCGATTTCTTGTAAGGCTTATTCGGAAGCATGCCGGCTTCACTCATGGCATAGAGAATGCGGCGGTGAACCGGTTTCAGACCATCCCGCACATCCGGCAGCGCACGGGTGACGATGACGGACATGGCATAGTCAATGTAGGAATTTTTCATCTGCCCTTCCAGAGGGGTATTGATGATTTTTCCTTCCTTCCATTCAATGGAATCCATAGGTCCTCCTTTGATGAGGCATAAAAATAAGGACTTCAGGAAGCCCTGTCAGTCCTTTGGGAACTTACTTTGCTTATAATTATTATACCATAAAATGGCTTCCAGGACCATTTAAATGCGTTTACAGGCCCTTTTCCATTTTTATCACACAGATGTTGAAATCCGTTTAAGATGCTGGAAACCCCGTTTCAGTCATTTCAAGGAAATGAAAATTTCTCTCTTTTATTCATTCATATTTTTTTATATAATAAGGCATAGACTCTTTTTATCTGAAGGATGTGGAATCATGAAGAAATACCTGGCAGCCATTGTGATTGCCATCGTACTCCTGGCGGGCGGCGGCTTTTTCGCCTACGTTCATTTTCTCAGCGGCGGTCCCTGGCAGGGCACCTGGTGGGGCGTGCAGGACGCCGGCGTGAACTGGTCCGGCGACCATATACGGAACCTGGAAACCCTTACCTTTACAAAAAATGATGATAAAACCATTACGGTAGAACATAAAGTGCAGCAGGGCAGCAAGGAAGTCAACGGTTCCCTGGCCGGCACGGGCACCGTAGACGGCGGCCGTCTGGTGATTACCCCCGACAAGGGCGGCAGAGAAATCGCCCTGTCCTACAATACCATGTCCAAAACCATTGAAACCCCTCTGACCAATGCCGATAAAACGGCGGTCACCCTCCAGGCCCTCACCCAGGACAACAATGATGAAATGGAGCAGATTCGGAGTGAAATCGTACAGATTTCCCAGAAACCGGAAAATAAGATCGACACCACCCTGTCCTCCTCCAAAAGCTGAATCCATGAAAAAAGGCTTTGAAGAAATGGAAATCATTTCTTCAAAGCTTTTTTTATTTTCTATGGAACGTAATAATCACAAGCTCCCTGGGGCAGCTGAATCGGAAGGGGAACCAGCTGGCGTCGCCCCGGGACACGTAGCCCACATTCTTTCCATCACTGTAGAGCCCCCGGGTATAGGTGAAGGGCGTAATGATGGGCCTGCCGAAAAGGCCGAACTGGGTGCCGTGGGTATGGCCGGTCAGGGTGATGGCCGCACCCTTCCGGAACCCTTCATCCAGGAAAGCGGAATGATGGGCCAGAAGCACCACCGGTGCCCCCGCAGGAATCCCGCGGAACGCTTCATCAGTCATGGAATCCATTTCTATTTCCATAGCCCTTCCCCGGGACCAGGGATAATCGACCCCGGCCACATAGAGGGACTCCCCGTCCCTTGTAATCGCATCATGGACATTCACCAGAAGCTTCACCGGCGTCTTTAGAAGCTCCTTTTCAATATAATCCTTCCCCCGGTAATACTCGTGATTTCCCCACACATAGTAAATGCCGTCAGGAAAGGCAGGGTACTTCTCCTTCAGCGTATCAGCAGCCTCCGGCATATGGCGGATATCGTCGATGAGATCTCCCGTAAAGAAAAGCACCTGTGCCCCTTCGCTCCTGGCCCGGTCAATTTCGCCGGGAAGGTCAGTATACCGGAAATAGGGGCCAATGTGGGTATCCGTCATCTGGGCTGCCTTGTATCCCTCAAAGGCAGGCGGAAGTCCTTCCACATAGACATCCAGATGTTCCACCTTCTCGCTGGTATTGCCGTCCACGGCGCCATACAGGCCTGTTCCGGCCGCCAGAAGAAGAACGCAGAGAGCCAGCCAGCGGCTTACCTTGAGCAGCCTTTTGGGCATGGAAAGGAAGGACAGGATAAAAAGGCAGGGCAGGGCTATGATTTCTGCCACCATGAGCCCGCAGGCCAGATATCCCACATAGAGGGACCAAAGTCCCAGTCCCTCATAGCCTCTGGCATACCAGAGGAAATAGGCGGCTGAAAGAAAAGAAACGAGCCAGCTTCCTGCCATGTAGAAATAAAACCGTTTTCTCCTGAAAATCACGGACAGAAAAGCGCCGTTCAGAATTCCCAGCAGGGAAAAAATGGTCAGAATCATCCGTTCAAACAATGGAGTCACCTCCTTTGGACCGCTTTGCAGCCCGGGTTCAAAAGGTTCAGAAGGCTCAGAGGGGAAGGTTGACGGCGCCTTCGGCCCCGAAGGTTCTAAAGGTTCTAAGGTTTCACGCAGCCTGCGGCTGCAAGGGTTGTGGTGGCGGCTGCGCCGCAATTATAGCCTGCGTTACGTGCCCTCTCCCCGCCCCTGCGGTCATACTGAGCGGAGCGAAGAATCTGGGTACCTGCCGTTAGTAATGCCAACTAGTTCACTAGTCCACCAGCCCACTAGCACACTAGTACACTATTTTCTCCACGAAGGCCGCCAGCCTTGCGTGAGGGCCTGCCAGAGGGATTTCCCTGTATTCTTCCGGCGTAAACCAGCGGTATTCCCCTTCCGGCACAGCCCCTTCTCTGATAGGATAGGCTTTCATATGCCATATGCGATGGGTGAAAACATGTTTATATTTCCAGAGGAAATCGTCTGCTTTTCCAGAGAGAAGCTGTTCCAGCCCTTTTCTGGCTTCCCCTTCCGTTTCTCCAAGGGCCATGGGAAATTCCCACATGGAAGCCAGCATGCCCCGGGCCGGCCTTTTGTGGAGAAGTACCTTTCCCTCCCTGATCCAGATGCCGCAGGCCGCCTGTTCTTCTTTCGGCGGCTTTTTAGGCGTGCGGAAGGGCAGTTCCTTTTCTTTTCCATGTCTAAAGGCTGCGCAGTCTCCCGCCAGGGGGCAGAGGCTGCAGCGGGGATTCTTCGGTATGCAGATATCTGCGCCCAGATCCATCAGTGCTTCATTGAAATCGCCGGCTCGATCCGGCAGGGTTTCCTTCACCAGAGCTTCGATTTTCTTCCTGCCCCGGCTTTTTAAAATATCCTCTTCCACCTGGTACAGACGGGCATAGACGCGGAGCACGTTGCCATCGATGGCGCCCTCCCGCTTCCCGTAGGCCATGGAAAGAATGGCACCGGCTGTATAGCTTCCGATACCCGGCAGGGCCAGGATATCTTCCTTCCTCTCCGGCAAACGGCCGCCATAGGTTTCTGCCATTTCCATGGCGGCTTTATGGATATTCCGGGCGCGGCTGTAGTAGCCAAGGCCCTGCCACTGGTGAAGCACCTCGCTTTCCTTAGCCCTGGCCAGTGCGGAAATATTGGGAAACCGCTCCATCCAGCTGTTGAAATAGGGCTTCACTGCTTCCGTCCGGGTCTGCTGCAGCATGATTTCAGAAATCCATACATGGTAGGGATTCCGGGGTTTATCTTCCCGCCAGGGAAGGTCCCTTTTGTGGCGGTCAAACCAGGCAAGGAGCCTTTCCTGCCAGTTTCCCTCCCCTTTCTTTTCCTCCATCATGTCATCTCCTGGAAATCATAATCAAAAACCCTTTCCCCGTCTTCTGCAAAATAAATAGTGCCCCGGATTCTCTTTCCCGAAAGAATCATGGGAAGCCATACCTTATCAGCCATCCACATATCTTCATAGGGGAAATCTTCCACCCGGAACCAGCGGGGTTCCATTTCATCAGACAAATGGGGACTTCCTTCCCATCCCCGGGCAAAATATACAATGCCCCCATGGGACCATTCGGGATCCGAAGGCTGATGGAAATAGAGATCTGCTGCCATAATGAGCTTTTCCGGCGCCATGATAAGGCCGCATTCTTCAAAAAGCTCACGGCAGGCGCATTGGCGCATGGTCTCGCCGGGCTCTATTTTCCCGCCAAAGCCGTTCCATTTCCCATATCCCATGCCCCGCCTTTTCCGCCCCAGGAGGATGGAGCCATCGTCCCGCACCGGATACACCAGGGACGTATCTCTCACTTTTTGATCCCTTCGTAGGTGTCAAAATACAGTTCCCTGAACATTCTCTTGCCCGATTCCGTTTTATAAAGGCGGTGGTACAGTGCTTCGTTCTGCTTCAGCGGCGCACCGTCTTCATACTGGTTCACCAGCATATCCGCTTCTGCCAGGATCTGGGCATCGGGGCCGTCAATGCTGCCATAGGAATGATGATGGGCCACCAGCCAGCAGATACGATCCACATCTTCCTTTTCAAATCCCAGCTCTTCCAGCATGGGACGGGCTTCATCAGGTCCCAGTTCCTGCTGGATCTGTCCATCGTTCCTGCCAAAACGTCTCTCTCCCTCATGGATACCGATATCATGCACATAGGCAGCTGCTTCCAGAAGGAAAAGGGTCTTTTCATCCAGTCCTTCCTCCCTGCCGATCTGGGCAGCAAAAGCGTGAACCTTCAGAAAATGGTGAATCCGCCGGGGATCCCCTTTGTCATAAGTAATCATGGCTTTGCATAAAGCCGTCAGTTTATCCATGGTATATCTCCCTGTTTTGATAAACACATAGTATTCAAAAAGAAAAAAACGGCGCAGCCGCTGCTGCGTCGTTTTCCTTTACTCATTATTTTGAAAGTTTCTGGGCAACGGCAGAAGTTACATCTACACCGCCGTCTACGACAGCACCCTGTTCAAGGATGACATCCAGACCCTTTTCCTGGCGAACCTGCTGGATGGCTTTCATAATGTCGGAAAGGATAGGCTGCATGGCAGCTCTTTCTTTCTGGTCCATTTCTTTCTGCAGTTCGGTGGCAATCTGCTGTTTTTCCTGGTCAGTCTTGCCTGCGCTGCGGCTCTTGAATGATGCTTCTGCCTTCTGGGCAGCGGTTCTCATGTCGAGCTGGGCTTTCTGCATTTTCGGATGAGCCTGCAGAAGAGCATTAGAATTTACATAGCCAATGCCTGCTGCGGAAGCAGAAAACATGGCACCAAATGCGATCATACC
>ERZ1023901.204-NODE-204-length-12207-cov-12.029131_pt1 | contig 12207 bp, 9 predicted proteins | sample MGYA00380401_ERZ1023901 | MGnify/ENA primary metagenome ERZ1023901 (study PRJEB33179, sample SAMN07448997) | human gut metagenome | biome: Human-gut; feature: Human associated habitat; material: Faeces | host: Homo sapiens | place: India: Bhopal | collected... | reverse complement strand
TCAGGAATAGACATACCCCTCTTTCTTCAAGTCGACGAGCTGCGCCATCTCGGCGGAGGCATCATATTTGAAGGTTGTACTCTGAATGATGGGCACCTCTACCGGCTCGCCATTTTTAGGCTGGTAGCCGCCTTGTACGCAGAGTGTGGCGGTCCTAAGATTCTTCTTCATCTTCTATTTTAATTGGTTGATAAAGTTTATTAGTCTATCTCCATTGTGCAAAAATACGTCTTTTTTCTATGCAAACGTCTTTTTATGCTTTTTATTTCACCTTTATGTGCAACATTTTGCATATTATAGGGCTTTTAGAACATCAAGATGATAGTTTGGAAATTTGTAGGTAGTTTAATGTCTGCTGAGGTAAATAGGTGTAGAAGAAGATAAAAAGGCCTTCCGGGGTGGTGGGGAAGGCCTCAAGCGAGAATTTATGAGTTAGTGACAATATGTCCGTCGAAGAGGTTGATGACTCTGTGCGCCATCTCGGCGTCGTGGGCGTTGTGGGTCACCATGACGATGGTGGCACCGTCCTGGTTGAGCTCGGTGAGCAGTCGCATCACTTCGGCCCCGTTCTTCGAGTCGAGGTTGCCGGTGGGCTCGTCGGCGAGGATGAGCTTGGGACCGAAGACCACGGCGCGGGCGATGGCCACGCGCTGCTGCTGACCGCCGGAGAGCTGGTGGGGGAAGTGCTTGGCACGGTGGCTGATGTTCATGCGCTTCATCACCTCCTGCACCTTCTCCTTGCGCTCACTCTTCGGCATGCCGAGATAGGTAAGCGGCAGTTCGATGTTCTCTTCCACGTTGAGCTCGTCGATGAGGTTGAAGCTCTGGAAGACGAAGCCTATCTGACCTTTGCGGATGGCCGTGCGCTCGTTCTCGTGCAGTCCGGACACCTCTTTGTCGCCAAGCCAGTACTGGCCGGAGGTGGGGTTGTCGAGGAGTCCGAGGATGTTGAGGAGTGTGGACTTGCCACAGCCGGAGGGACCCATGATGGCGACGAACTCGCCGTCTTTTACTTCAAACGATACTTTGTCGAGGGCGATGGTCTCGACTTCTTCCGTGCGGAAGGTCTTGCTTAAATCTTGTACTTTTATCATAGCTTCTTTCTATTTATTATTCGTCTTTAAGGAATAGCACTGGGTTGCTGTTGACGACCTTGCGGGCTGAGAGCAGCAGGATGGCGACGATGATGATGAGCACCACGATGCCAACAGCCAGGAAGAGCAGGGGCGAGAGCGTGATGCGGTCGGCAAAGAGCTGCAGCCACTGTCCGGCAATGACCCAGGACAGGATGAGCCCGACAAGGACGGCGGGCAGCGAGAGCCTCAGCACGTCGGCTACGAGCATGCGGAAGATGTCGCGCGCCGTGGCACCGTTGACCTTACGGATGGCGATCTCCTTGCGACGGCGGTTCACTTCGTCGGTGGTGTAGCCGATGAGACCCATCAGGGCGATGACCAACGCGGTGATGCCGGTGGCAAGAGTGCCGACGCGGAAACCGTTGGTGCTACGATACTGATCAACGACGAGGTCGGAATAGGGCATCACCTTCACATCGCGGTCGGGTAACAGCTGTTTCAACTGCTGACGGGCCCGGTCGAGGTTGTCGGCGGTGAGGTCGCTAAACTTCGCGAGGATATATCTATCGTCATCATAGTTATGGAAGAGCACGCTCGGGCGGAGCTCTCGGTTGAGCGATGAACCGATGCTGACATCCTGATACACGCCGCATATCGTAGAGAAGGGATGCAGGCTGTCGGTGTGATCGGAGACACAGATGTGCTGCCCGACGACGCTGCCCTGGCGGTGGGTGGTGGTGTGGAAGCGCTTGACAAACGACCCACTGACCATCACCTCGCTGAGGTTGCTGTCGGCAGGCTCGGTGAAGTTGCGACCTTCGACGACCTTGATGCCCATGAGCTTCAAGTATCCGTCGCCGACACCATACAGGTCAGCGATGTTGAAATACTCCGTGTCGTCACCCGGCAGGTAGATGTTGTTGCCACTGGCCACCTCGATGGGTAATGTCGACGCCGTCGTCACCTGCTCGACAAAAGGCAGCGAGCGCAGCGAGGCCATGGCCTGTCGTTTCTGGTCGGTGGGTGCCTTATCGACCGTCACCACTGCAAGATGGCTATAGTCGTAGCCCATGTTCTCATGCGTCACTTCGTGGTACTGCTGTTGCACGACGGCGAGGAGGCTGAGCATGATGGTGACCACGAGAAACTCCACCGACAGCATGATGAGCTTCCAACGGCGGCGCGCCTCATGCACCCCACGGAAAGCTGCTGTCACGGGAATCTTGTTATAGACATAACCCGGCACAAAGCCACCCACAAAGATGATGAGCAGGCAGATGAGAACGAGAATCCACGAGCCGCGGCTGAGGAGCATCGTGCTGATAGGCGTGGAGATATATTGCTCTATCGTTCCCTTGCAGACGAACATCAGTGCCAAGGCTAACAGAATGCCGATGAGCACGTGGACGAGCGACTCGCTGATGGTGATGCCGTAGATGGTGCGTCGCCCACCGCCGAAGCACTTGCGTACGGCCATCTCGCGGAAGCGCATCACCACATTGCCCATGACGATGAGCAGGTAGTTGACCACTGTGGAGACCAGGAGGATGATGGCAAGCAGCGACATGATCCAGCACATTGTCTTGACTTGTGGGTTGGAGGTATAGTCTTCGGTGATTTGTGTGAAGGAGTAGTCGAACTTCACCCCGGCTTTCTCAGCCTCGGCATATTCGCTGTGCTGCTCCATCATCTTGCGGACATTGGGCTTCAAGTCGGCAATTGTCGCTCCCTTTCGCAGTCTGATGAAAGAAGAGAAGCGGTCGGTGCCCACAAAGTGATGGACGATGTCCCAATCGAAGACTTTCAAGGTCGTGGGCAGCGACACGATGACATCAATGCCGCGCAGGTTGGAGTTGTAGGGGAAGTCGTCATAGACGCCCCCGATAATGAGCTTGTAGTCGTAGTCGCGGAGGTCGAAGGCCTTGCCCACCACGTTGCCGCCAATGCGCTCGGCCATGGAACGGCTCACCACGCAGTAATAGGGTCGGCTCAATCCCTCCTTGAGGTTGCCTTGGATGGTTTTGCGGGGAAAGACATCGAAGAGACAGCTGTCGGCCGCCTTGATCTCGTCGATAGAGAACTGCCGCCCGTCGATGGTCGCTTTCACGTCACCCAGCATGAACGTGTAGCGTGTGGCGGCCTCCACCTGTGGCGACATGTCCTTGATGCCCGGCGCAACGGCTCCCGAGGTAGAGGACCACTCATTATACTGTCCGTTCTGCACGATATCCTCGTTGATGGTGTAGGTGCGCTCGTGCCCGGGGAACCACGTCTCGACGGTCTGCTCGAAATAGACTTCGCCGATCAGCACCGCCGACACGGAGAGGCCAAAGCCTAAGCAGACGATCTTGGCCAGGTTGTGCTGGCCGCGACGTGGCAGGTTCTTGATGGCATTGATAAAATTATTCATAGCGATGATTCTGTTATTATTCTTGCTTGATATTGTTCACTGGGTTCTCATTGCCGGCTTTCCAGCTCTGCACGAGTACCGCGAGCCAACTGATGATGAAGACTACGGCACCTGCCACGAGTATCCACGGCCACCAGACGGTGCGATAACTGAACTGCGACATCCAGTGTTCCATGAGCCACACTGTCAGCGCGCCGCCGATGACAAAGGCGATGGCGACATACTGCATGAAAGTGCGGACGAGGCGGCGGCGAACCTGTGCGCCCGTGGAGCCGAACACCTTGCGGATGGCTATCTCTTTGGCTCGTTGCCCGATGTAATAGGTGGCCATAGCCACAAGGCCGAGCAGGGAGATGAGGATGGCCATAAAGGCGAAGAGGGTGATGAGGTGCGAGGTCTGTAGCTCACTGTGGAAGTTGTCCTGAATGATGCGGTCGGCAAACTTTGCGTCGTCGTCGGTCATCTCTTTGTGGAAAGCCGTGTGGTAAATATCCCCAATAGTATTGTAGGCTTCATGCAGGTCGCCTTTCACCTTGACGGAGATCGCCCAGGGATTGTCTACATGTGGCTGAACATCGATGAACATCGGGTGATGCTCGCGCTGTATGTTGTCGATGAGGAACTCGTTCATGCGTCCGCCGTAGGTATCGAGCGTGTCGGTGCAATATAAGCTATTCTTGCGCAGCAGTTCCTCGGGCCGCATGTTCATGATGTCCTTGATGTCCACCTCAGCCTCGCGGTTGATATAGAAGTGCCTTGTCTGCGGCTTGCTGCCATCCTTCAGCGTGAGGCCATAGACATCCATGAAGTACGGATCGGCAACGAAGAACTGCATAGAGACACTCTTGCCATTGAAAGTCAGTGTATTGTTGTTGCCGCCGTCCAACGGTGTGCCCATCGAAGCCGACACAGAAGCGACGCACGACTCACGCCGGAGCAGGTCCATGAATGTGTGGATAGCGTCGGGGTGAGCGCTGTCGAAACTCGTCACCACCAGCACATTATCCTTGTTGAAGCCCAACGGCGCATTGACGAGGTGATGTAACTGTGCTAACATGATGAGGGCACAGCCTAACATCGTGATGGTGATGATGTTCTGGAAGACAATGAAGATGCGCCCGAGTACCATTTTGGTCTGATGGACAAAAGTGCCCTTAATGATTTCGATGGGTTTCACGCGCGAAGTGATAAGGCCGGGGATGATGCCCGACAGGGTGCCAATGACCACGATGAGCAACAGCGACAGGGCGATACACGCAGGGCTGAACAGTCGGGAGACTTGCAGCGTGGTGTCAAGCTGGTGGCCCATGACCGGCGCGAGCACCACGGCCAAGACCACGGCCACCATCCATGCTGCAAAGCAGAGCAGTGTGCTCTCGGCCACGAGTTTGGCAAAGACGCTGCGCCGGGTAGCGCCAAAGAGCTGTCGCGTAGCCATCTCGCGGGCACGGCGACCGGAGAGGGCCACAGTGAGGTTGATGTAATTGGTCACGGCAAAAAGCAGAATGGCCAGCGTAGCTAACATCAAGATGTTGATGAGCGTGGGATTGCCGCGCCGCGTCACGTCATTTCCGTTGTCTATCTTAGAGAGATAAAGATGAGAGAAAGGCATGGAAAAGAACGAGAGCTTAATGCTGGACATTTCTTCTTTTGGCCAAAATGTCAGGATGAACTTTGAGAGTTCTTTTGCACGTCCGGCAAACGTGTGGTTAGGACGCATGAGCAGAAATACACTGCATCCTATGAGGTTAATGCCGCCCTTCTCAAATGACTCGTCGGTATTGGCATAGTTGAAGTGCTTGCCTTCCTGGGCGAAGTTCATCAGCACATCGGGATGATTGAAAACCGTGTTGTCCATGTCCTGCATGACACCGGTGACACGAAAGCGGACGGTGTCGCTCATGCTCACCACCTGCCCCATCGCTTCAGCTGAGCCGAAGAGCTTGCGGGCATAGCTCTGGGTGATGACGATGCCGTTCTCGTCGTTCAGACAGGTCTGACGGTCACCTTCGAGGAGCTGGTAGTCGAAGACATGGAAGAAGGTGGTATCGACGACCAAAATGTTGGCGGGCGTGTAGTCACCACCGACACGGAGCCAGGCATTGGCGAAGCATGCGCCGCATGCGCTTTCTATCTCCGGGTACTGCTTGCGCAGGTGCTTGATGTTCACGTGGTGAGTGCCTTCGCAGACGTTGCCATCGCCGAAGTCGGTGCATAGCACCTCAATCCGATTGGCATTGGTCACCTGCCTGTCAATGCTCTTCTCCTGCCACGTGTAGAGGCCGATGAGCATGACGAACATCAGCGACACGCTCAGCCCGAAGAAATTGATAAGGGTGTAGCCCTTGTTGCGCGAAAGGAAAACGAAAAAGCTCTTCATCATTTTATCCTTAGTTCTTTATAGTCCTTGTAACTCTCGTAGCCGCTGACGATGACACGCTCACCCGGTTCCAGACCCTCCAGCACCTCATAGTATTGCGGGTTCTGCCGTCCGATGCGGATGTTGCGGCGGTAGGCTTTGTGGCCGGAGGCGTCGAGCACGAAGATCCACGAGCCGCCGGTGGTGCTGTAGAAGGTGCCCTTGGGGATGAGGATGGCCTTCTTCGACTCGCCGAGCTGCAGGTCGATATAATAGGTCTGCCCTGTGCGAATGTTCTGCGGCCGCTGCCCACGGAAGACGAAGTCAATCTTGAAGCGGCCATCGTGTACCTCAGGGTAGACCTTGCGCACCTCTAATCTGTAGGTCCGGCCGTTCTGCGTGAACGTGGCGGCGAGTCCGGCGTGTACACGATCGATGTAGTGTTCATCGACCTGTGCCTCCACCTTGTAGTCGCTCAGGTCGTTGATGACGCCAATCTTCTGTCCCGGCGTGATGCTCTGTCCGAGTTCCACGTCGAGCGCGCCCACCTCACCGTCAATGCTGGAGCGCACATTGAGCTTAGCCTTACGCTGGCGCACGAGCTCCACGTTGCGCTGCATGGAGGCGAGGTTGTCGCTCATCTGGTTCATCTGAGCCCTTCGCATCTGTGCGCTCTTGCTGAGCCGCTGGCGGATGAGCCGGTTCTTCTCCTGGGCCAGTTGGTAGTCTTCCTTGGCCTTGAGGTAGTCCTCACGCGAGTTGAGTTGCTCTTTCTGCAAGGCGGTCTGATGGCTCAAAGCCCGCTTCTTGGTCTGCACGTCCATAGCATACTGTGCGGCCTCGGTGCGGTTGTTGAGCTGGTCCTGCTCCATCGACAGTTGCGTGTTGCGCAGCATGTCCTGCTTCTCGGCCAGTTCGCTCTCGGCGTCGAGGATTTCGAGGTCGAGGTTGGAGTTGCTCAACTTGACGATGACATCGCCCTTGTGCACCTTCGACCCCTCGTCGACGACCTTCTCCACAACCACGCCACCCTCTTCGGGCGAGATCTGCACCACCTGAATGGGCACCACATTGCCGTCAAGGCTGACGTAGTCGTCGAACTGCGCGTCGGTGACGGTGGCGATGCTCAGCCCACGCGTGTCAACTTGCAGCGTTGAGGTGAAGTTGCCCAAGGCCAGCCATACCAGCAGGGCAATGACCAGCACGCCCCCACCTATCCACGGCCAGTACTTCCGTGGCACGCGGTATTTCTTCTGTTTGATTTCTATATCCATAGTCTTTTATAATTTTCCGTTGACATAATAGTTGACGAGCCTTTGCTTTAGTGCCAGCATCATCTCACTTTGCAGCAGGAGCAGGCGGCTTTGTAGTAAGGCCTGCGAGGCGGTGTGCAGGTCGAAGACGCTGAGCATGCCTTCCTCGTACTTTCGATAAGAGAGGTGGTGCGCCAATGAGTCAGAGGCCACCTTGCGCTGCAGCTGCTCCACCTCGCGGGCGTAGCCACTGTAGTCGAGGACGGCCTGCAAGGCATCGTCATGCTGCTTGCGGCGAGCGTTGGCCACATCGAGCTGTGCCTCCTGCCAGTCGGTCTTGGCGCGGCGGACCTTGTTCCATGACGAGGCATTGAAGATAGGGATAGAGAGCGTCATGTAGATGTACTCGCCCATGTTGTTGTGGAACTGTGAGCCGAAACCTTCAGTCCGCCTGCCTGCTGTGAGGTTCTTGTAGTAGTTGGTAGCCACGCCGCCGCTCAGCGTGAGTTTGGGCAGGAGCGAGGCGCGCTGTATCTTCCACGCCAGCCGGGCTCGCTCGGCAGCTGCCTCAGCCACGACCACGGCCGGGTTATCAGCAAGGAAGTAGCCACTCTGCATCAGACTGTCGCAGGCCTTACGGTTGGCGGGCAGCATGGCAGCGGCGGCGACATCGACGGGCAGACCGGCTACCAGGAGCGTGTCGCCGGTGGGATAGTTCATCGCTGTCTTCAGGTCGGCCAGGGCCTTGTCGGCGAGGTTGCGCTGGTGCAAGAGATTGTACTCGTCCTCCGCCACCTGGCTCTCCACCTGCACCACGTCGGGCCGACTCTTCTCGCCGAGGTCGAACATGCGGCGGGTCTTGACCAAGAGTGCCTTTGAGTCGCTCAGTTTCTCCTCGGCGAGGGCGATGGTGCGACGGGTGTAGACGGCATCGACATATTTCTCCATTACACTCATGGCCTTGTCGTCGCTGGCTTTGTCGATGGCACTCTGTGCCGAAGCCCTGTCGAGGCGGGCCTGCCGGAAGGCGTTCCAGGTGGCACCGCCGTCGAAGAGCGTCATCGACGCACCGAGTGCGTAGTAGTTGTTGAACGTGGTGACATTATTATAGGTGTTGGTCTCCGGGTCGATGTTGCGGCCCCAGCTGTATTGTCCGTTGACCTCCGCCGACACCGAGGGCAGGAAGTCGAGTAGCGACGTGCGATAGTCGGCGCGCTTCTGCTCTTGTTCCAGTCGTTGCCGCCGCACCTCGGTGGCGTGCTCGCGGGCGTAGGCGATGCAGCGGTCCAGTGTCCACGCCTCCTGGCCGTGGGCACTCAGGCTCAGCAACAAGCCTAACATTGGAATATAATGCTTCGTTTTCATACACTATTTACATTGCCAAAGGCGTGCCAAAAACGTAAGTCTTTGATAAGTAGAGGTATAGCGAAATAGTGTTTCCGGCGCTGTGTCTAATTATTGGACACTGGCTGTCTAATTATTAGACACCACCGATGCATAAATCTCAGCTTTGATGACAATAAGCGGCATGGACTGTGCGTTTTTCCATAAAACTATCTTTCGTCTGATGATACAGCATTTCTCTCTCCCGGCTTCGTCCGATACATTGACGCTTTCCGGTATCGAGGTGGTGCCTGACAGCGGTGCACCCATAGGTATTGTGCAGTTGGTTCATGGCATGTGCGACCATAAAGAGCGCTACCTGCCATTCGTGGAGTTTCTTGCTTCTCATGGTTACGTGTGCGTCATCCACGACCATCGCGGTCATGGCGCATCTGTGAAATGTCGTGATGACCTTGGCTATATGTATTCCGGTGGCTGGCGCGCTATGGTGGAGGACGTGCACCTCGTCAACCAGTGGATTCGGGCGACCTATCCTGGACTTCCGCTGACGCTCTTCGGCCATAGCATGGGCTCGATGGTGGTGCGGTCGTATGCCAAACGCTATGCCGACAGCATTGACAGACTCATCGTCTGCGGCTGTCCGAGCTATAATGTCGCCACCCCCATAGCCCTCCTCATTGCTTCCGCCTATTCTGCTGTATTGGGAGGACACTGCCGTCCGCACCTGCTCCACTGGCTGTCGTTTGGCACCTTCAACCGGCCTTTCCGCCATGAAGGCTTCCCACAAGCCTGGGTCTGCTCAGACAAAGAGACACTGAAGGCTTACCATGCTGACCCGCTGTGCATGTTCAATTTCACGGCCAATGGCTATAAGAATCTCTTTGACTTAGCCCTCGACTGCTATTCATCAAAAGACTGGCCGGTGACGAATCCCGATATGCCAGTTTGCTTCATCTCCGGTGCCGAAGACCCCTGCCGCATCTCTGATGCTGCCTTTGAAAAAGCTGTGGAGATGATGCGGCGAGTGGGCTACCGTCATGTCATGGCAAAGCTCTATACAAAGATGCGCCATGAGATTCTCAACGAGACGGAAAAAACCACCGTGTGGAAGGATGTGCTGGCATTCATCCAGTGATGGTGATAAGGTGGAATTATCCCGTATGAAATGACCGGGAATCACAAAAAAACCGTAACTTTGCAGTGTTATGAAGCATGGTACTTTACTCGTCGTTGACGACAATCGCAATATCCTTACCACGGTAAAGATGGTGACGGAGCACACTTTCGAGCGCATCGTCTGTCTCTCCAGTCCTTCCGGACTGATGACGCGGCTGCGTGAGGATAAGCCCGACGTGGTGCTGCTCGATATGAACTTCCACAGTGGCATCAACAATGGCAACGAGGGGCTTTATTGGCTTAGAGAAATCAAGAAAACAAGCCCGCAGACAGCCGTGGTGCTCTTCACGGCCTATGCCGACATTGAATTGGCAGTGACGGGTTTGAAAGATGGTGCCGCTGACTTCATCGTCAAGCCTTTCGACAATGCGCAGCTCATCGAGAAGCTCACCGCTGCCTACCAGAAGACGCATCAGCAGAAGCCGTCGGCAACGGCGTCGGCGGAGATGATATGGGGAGCGTCGCCTGTGATGATGCGGCTCCGTGACATGGTGGAGAAGGTGGCTGTCACCGATGCCAACATCCTTATCACGGGTGAGAACGGAACGGGTAAGGAGGTGCTGGCCAAGGAGATACACCGTTTCTCGAAACGTGCTGCCAAGCGGATGCTGCCCATCGACATGGGCGCCATTACGGAGACGCTCTTCGAGAGTGAGCTTTTCGGATATGTCAAGGGCGCCTTCACTGATGCCAAGGCTGACAAACCGGGTAAGTTTGAACTGGCCGAGGGCGGTACCCTCTTCCTCGACGAGATTGGTAACCTCAGCTATTCGCTCCAGGCCAAGCTCCTCACGGCCCTGCAACGGCGTACTATCGTCCGTGTGGGTGGCAGCAAGCCGATACCTGTCGATGTCAGAGTCATCTGCGCTACAAACCGCGACCTTGAGGAGATGGTCCGCAAGGGGGAGTTTCGCGAGGACCTGCTCTACCGCGTCAATACCATCCACCTGCAACTGCCGCCGCTCCGTGAGCGGGCAGGTGACATCCTCACCTATGCCGAGCACTTCCTCAGCCGTTATGCCGGACTATATAATAAGGTGGGCATGACCTTCGCACCTGAGACGAAAGCCAAGATGGAGCGCATGCCGTGGTATGGCAACATCCGTGAGTTACAGCATGCTGTGGAGAAGGCCGTCATCCTCAGCGACGGCATGGCTATTCAGCCCGACGACATCGAGGGCACGGCGGCGATGCAGCCGAAGGCTTCTGGAGAGATACAGCGTCTTGACGAGATGGAGCGCGACATGATAGCAAAGGCCATTGCGGAATGCGACGGCAACCTCTCGCAGGTGGCCTCGCAGTTGGGAATATCCCGGCAGACGCTCTATAACAAGATGAAGAAATACGGCATATAGGAGGAAAATGACACAGCAAGAACCATATATTCTCCTTTCTATTGCCATTATCATCATCGTGGTGTTGGTAGTGACAGTCGTTGTGCTGTGGCGTCGCAACCGCAACACCATCGCCAAAGTGACTTTTCTGTTCAATGCCATCGATAACGGCGACTATGCTTTCCGCTATGCTGAGGACCAGAAGAGCAATGCTATGGTCAATGCGGCATTGAACCGTATCAAGGAAATCTTGCAGCATGCCAGGGACGAGCAGATTGAGAAAGAAAAATATTTCGAGTTGATTCTCGACTCCGTGGACACGGGTGTCCTCGTCATCGATGGTGAGCGGGGTATCGTACTGCGATGCAACCGTGCTGCCCTTCGACTCTTGGGTCGTGAGGCCGTCACCCATGTCGACCAGGTGAAGGAGCAGTTGAAGAAGTTTGCCGTGCGCGAGACCCATACGGTGTTGCAACAGCGGCGTGTGCGCATCATCGCCTTCAGCGACATCGGAGGTGAGCTGGCCAACCAGGAGACAGACTCATGGGTGCGCCTCATCCGCGTGCTCACCCACGAGATGATGAACACGCTCACGCCTGTCATCTCACTCAGCGAGGCCCTGCTGCCTAAGGCCGAAGGGGAGCAGCGTGAGGGTTTGGAGGTTATCTACCGCACGAGTCAGGATCTGATACGCTTTGTGGAGAACTACCGCCGTTTCACCCATGTGCCCACGCCCCAGCCTCAGCTTTTCTATGTCAAACCTTTCCTGGAGCGGATGGCGGCTCAGGCGCAGCCGCTCCTTAGTGAGGGCGTGACGCTGAACCTCGACGTGGAGCCTGCCGACCTCTTGGTCTATGCCGACGAGAGTCTCCTGGCACGTGTCGTGAGCAACCTACTGAAGAATGCCGCGGAGGCTACGATGGCGGGACAGCACGTACGCCTGCATGCTTTCTCAGATACCGATGAGGCTGTGGTCATCGACGTTAGCGACGATGGTGCGCCGATACCTGCCGACATCGCCTCACATATCTTTATTCCTTTCTTCACGACGAAGGCTGAGGGTAGTGGTATCGGCCTCTCTATTTCCCGGCAGATTATGCGCGTCAGCAACGGCTCCCTCTCCTTGCTGCCCTACCATGACGATGGCATCACAACATTCCGGCTGAAGCTATAAACACATGGGCTTCTATCGGAAGTCCGGAAGTCCGGAAGTCCAGAAGTCCGGAAGTCCAGAAGTCCGGAAGTCCAGAAGTCC
>ERZ1023901.201-NODE-201-length-12300-cov-14.688199_pt1 | contig 12300 bp, 26 predicted proteins | sample MGYA00380401_ERZ1023901 | MGnify/ENA primary metagenome ERZ1023901 (study PRJEB33179, sample SAMN07448997) | human gut metagenome | biome: Human-gut; feature: Human associated habitat; material: Faeces | host: Homo sapiens | place: India: Bhopal | collected... | reverse complement strand
CAAACAGAGTGATATTAAAAATCATCTCTGATTTTAAGCTTAGCTAGGAAGGATGATTTGAATGAATGAATTAAAGAATTTTACTTTTGAAGATCAACAAATCAGAGTATTGACAATCGAAGGGGAACCGTGGTTTGTCGGAAAAGATGTAGCAGAAGTGCTAGGGTACTCAAACAGTCGCAAGGCTATTGCTGATCATGTAGACAGTGAAGATAAGGGGGTAACGAAATGTTACACCCTTGGAGGAACACAACAAATCGCAATTATCAACGAATCTGGTCTTTACAGCTTGATTTTATCAAGCAAATTACCGGATGCCAAAAAATTCAAGCGTTGGGTCACGTCGGAAGTTCTTCCAACAATTCGTAAGCACGGCGCATACATGACGGATTCGAAAGCGGCGGCAATCGTGACTGATAAAGGGTCGCTTGCTGATTTGCTTCAACAAGCCGCTGAACAACTCAAGCGGAAGGATATCCAAATTGAGCAGATGAAGCCTAAGGCGCTGTTTGCTGATGCAGTGTCAACAAGCGACACACCGATTCTTGTTGGCGAGCTGGCCAAGATTCTGCATCAGAATGGAGTATCGATGGGGCAGAACAGAATGTTCAGATGGCTGAGAGATAACGGTTATCTGATCAGCAAAAAAGGCACCAGCTATAACATGCCGACTCAGCGGGCGATGGAACTGGGACTGTTCAAGATCAAGGAGAACGCCATTACTCATAGCGATGGCCATGTAACGATTACCAAGACGCCTAAGGTTACAGGCAAAGGGCAAGTATATTTCGTAAACAAGTTTGTCGGAGAGGAGGAATTGGCATGAGTAAGGACCCATTTGGAAATAAAAAACAAATAACGCTCTACCTTCCTGCTGAATTAAAAGCGAAATTAGAGCAGGAAGCAGAGCGAAAAGGAATGCAAGTGAATGAAGTATTAAGCATCATTCTTTATGATTATTTTTTTGAAAGTGTTGAGCCAGAATGAATTCTATCTCTCTTCCAATAGAACGTTTATTGTCCTTTGCTGATTTTTCAATTGTAGCAAAGAGTTCCCTGTCAATGCGTAAAGTAAAGCGTTTATCTTCTTCTCTGGTAAATTTATCAGCCATAATTAACCTCCAATATTGATATGCAAAATGACGTCTTATTGACAATATTATAAAACAAATTCAAAAAAATACAATATTCATATTGACGTCAAAATGAATATGATATATATTATTAAGCGAAAGGAGTTGACGTCAAAAATATGACAAAAGAAAAAGTAAGGTTTACGTACCGTATGACACCAAAGCTATTTGAGGCTATATCAGACAAAGCAAACGAAAAGGGCATTACGATTAACGCAGAAATCACAAATATTTTGTGGAGACATTATTTTGGAAAGAAGGGGACGATGGAACGATGAACGAATTAATTGAAGTTAAAACAAAAGAAGATGTGCAAGTAGTGTCAGCTAGAGAGTTGCACGAAGTGTTAGGTGTTAAAACAAGGTTCAGTTTGTGGGTTAAACAAAATTTCAAACACTTTCGTGATGGCATTGATTTTACCAGCGTAGTTACAACTACGGAGGTTCAAAATAATGGAGGTGTTCAAGCTAGAGATTTACAAGATTATGTTTTAACTATCGAAACAGCTAAACATATTGCTATGATGAGCGGAACTGATAAAGGATACAAAATCAGAGATTACTTTATCAAAGTGGAGCAAGCTTGGAACAGCCCAGAAATGGTTATGAAGCGAGCTTTAGAGATTGCTAACAAGAAAGTCGAACAACTTAAAACTGAAAACCAAGAAATGAAGCCTAAGGCGCTGTTTGCTGATGCAGTATCAACGAGCGACACACCGATTCTTGTTGGCGAACTGGCCAAGATTCTGCATCAGAATGGAGTATCGATGGGGCAGAACAGAATGTTCAGATGGCTGAGAGATAACGGTTATCTGATCAGCAAAAAAGGCACCAGCTATAACATGCCGACTCAGCGGGCGATGGAACTGGGACTGTTCAAGATCAAGGAGAACGCCATTACTCATAGCGATGGCCATGTAACGATTACCAAGACGCCTAAGGTTACAGGCAAAGGGCAAGTGTATTTCGTAAACAAGTTTGTGCAAGGCTTATCTAGTTGAAAGCATTGCATTTAAAAGGAGGAACGGAGAAATGGACGAACTGCTCGAAAAAATGATTGCAGCCAAAGTTGATGAGGTCCTCGAATCTCAGCAACCGACTGATACTCCGGACGGCAAGGTCTGGGGCATCAAGGATTTCTGCCGTGAGTGTTGCGGCGGAAGGGGCCGTGACTGGGTGCGGGAGCATATCCTGTACCCCTTCCGCGACCAGATCGGGATCGTCAACAATCCCGAGTGCGGGTGGGTGTACTACCCGGGTGAGGTAGGTGGAACCTACTTGATCCGGAGGAAGCGGGCCCAGGAATGGATGGAGGGCCACTTCAACGATATCGATTGGAGGAGATGAAAAACGTGGAAATAGGAAAAGAAAAGGCCGTCATAGTGACTGCCAGTGCCATGGGTTTGTTGCTTGCCATGGCTAGCAGTGCTGACTGGGAAACAGAAAATACTGCGAAAATTGCTGCCAATATCGTTGGACTCATTGACGAACCTACTACGGAACATGAGCTGAATGCCTATGCATTAGCGTTCAGTGCCCTGGAGATGCAGGCTCGTGGTGAAGATGCCAAGGAGATAATAGACGATGCCCAAGAAAAATTCGGGGATGAAATGCTTAAAAAGGTGCTTAAGAAAATCGAAGAAATCGAAAGAGTAAGGAGAAAGAGAAAATGAACGGAGTAATTGGAATCGAGCAAACAAGAAGGCGACTGCTCAAGCAGTATACAGTGGCTGACATCATGGCCACGGACGAATGGTTCCTTGAGCAGTCACTTGATACGGCCGCCAACCGAGCAAAGCTGATGGAGAGTCTTGAGAAGTTGGACAGACGCAAGGAACGACTGTTCAAAGACGCACTGAAGGGACAAAAAGCCTGATTAAAAAGGCAATTCTAATCAGGCTCTACAAGTGGTTGAAAAACTAATTCTCAATCACTTTCATATAAACGGCTTATCTAGTCCTATTGAGTAAACCGAGGAGAGTATCGTAGGCTTCTTCGTACTTGCTGATAACTGAAATGCCTGCAGATACGTTATATTCCTTGGAAAGTTGTGCAGAGACAACCGCAACGGCTAAATCATGGGCTAATTGCTCGTTAGAAATTTGAGACATATGATTTCACCTCCTTTCTACAAGGAGATGGGTCAATTATAACACCAGCAGGAGGAATTATTATGAGTTTGAAAATAGAAACGCTGAACTTAATCAGCGTGTTAGTTGATGAATTAAAAGCACCGCACGAACCGCTGGAAGAAGCACGGATTATAGCGGCGTTGGGTGATTTATGTAAGGCCTATGAACGCCTTATTTAATTGAAGGGAGGTGAATGAAATGGAGTATTCAAAAGAATTTTGTCTGATGGTAGACCCTAAAACGGGCAGTCCCCGTCTTGTCGAACCATCGGAGGACCCGGAAAAAATCGTGAAGGGGTTTTTAAAACAGATCAAAAAGCCCCACAGCCTTATCTGGGCCATGGATCAGCTAGCGTACGGTGATTGGCAGAAGTGGGACCCCGCAAGGCAAAAATTGTGGGATATGTTAAAAGAGCTTGACAAAATCGGATATTAAAAAAGCCGCCCGATATAAGGGCGGCACAGAAATAGCACGTGCTAAGTATAGCACACTTTGGGAGGAAATAAAAATGGAAAATCAATTACAGAATCAACAAACACAAAGAAGCATTACATTCAAGGCAAACGGCGATGACGTGACACTTTCTCCAAGCATCGTGAGGGACTATCTTGTCCGCGGCAATTCCAAAGAAGTTACCAGACAGGAAATTGCGATGTTCCTTAACCTGTGTAAGTTTCAGCATCTTAATCCGTTCCTGAATGAGGCCTTCATTGTCAAATTCGGAGATAAGCCCGCACAGCTTATCACGTCGAAAGAGGCCTTCATGAAACGTGCTGAGTCTCATCCTCAGTACAACGGCCTTAAAGCGGGCGTAATTGTTGTGAATAACAACGGGGTTGAGTTCCGCAACGGTGCCTTTACAGTACCGGATTTTGATCAGCTTGTCGGCGGCTGGTGTGAGGTGTACCGCAAAGACAGGGATATTCCCGTCAGGGTTGAGATTTCGCTTAGTGAATTTTCCAAAGGTCAGTCAACCTGGAAGACCATGCCGGCAACGATGATCCGAAAGACGGCCATCGTGAATGCCCTGCGTGAAGCGTTCCCGGAAACTCTCGGGGCGCTCTACACGGAAGATGACGACGGACAAATGCAGATGCAGCAGACAAAGAAGCAGGTGCAGGCGACCGAAAACAGCAAGGCCAAGAACAAGGCTGACGCCCTGATTGCACAGGCGATGGATCCGGAACACATTCAGCAACAGGAAACGGAAGAATTCCAACGCGAACCGCGCCCGGTAGATTTGTTCAATCCGGCAGAAGAATACTCAAAAGGAGAATGAAAAATGGAACTTACAGCGGAAAACTACTACGATAACGCGACAAGCTTTGACTACATGAGTACGTCGCTCTACAAGGACTTCCGAAAATGCGAGGCCTTTGCCCTGGCGAAACTGAACGGAGAGTACATGCCCGTCATGGATCCTACCGCTCTGCTCGTAGGGAACTACGTGCACAGCTACTTTGAGAGCGAGGCCAGTCACTCTGCATTTATCGAGAAAAACAAGGACGCAATGATGACCAAGAGCGGTGCGCTTCGTGCTCCGTACAAAGTCGGCGACAACATGATTAAGTGTCTGGAGGCTGATCAGGTGTTCAATAACCTGTACAGTGTCGGCGAAAAGGAAGTGATTGTGACTGGAGATATTTTCGGCCATCAGTGGAAGGGTAAAATCGACAGTCTCAATCTTGACAAGCAGTACTTCTGCGACATCAAGACCACGGCAGACATTCACAAGGGGTTCTGGGACAAGGATGAGCGTCGCAAGGTGCCGTTCATCAAGGCATACGGATATTACCTTCAGATGGCGGTATACACCGAGCTCATCAAGCAGATGTTTGGCGTTGAGTGCCAGCCGTTCATCTTCGCGGTGTCAAAGCAGACACCATGCGACCATGACGCTTTCAGTTTCAATTCCGAACAAGATCAGGAGTATCTCAAGGAGGCTCTGGAAGACGTCAAGGAACATCAGGATCATATAGCTGACCTGATTGCCGGCAGAGCTGAACCGGAGCGGTGCGGTCATTGCGAGTACTGCAGGGCGACGAAGCAAATCACGGCGTTCACAAGTGCTGCGGATATCGAAGTTGAGTAAGGAAGCTTGGGCAGTGGCCTTATGACACCGGACGGGTGGGATGCCCGAATCGGAAAGGAAGGAGAGATAGTCATGAGAGTGGAGAAGATGAAGCGTAGCGGATTCACAATCATCAATAACGGCGTGCTTAATAACACCCAACTGAGTTGGAAGGCAAAGGGTTTGTTTGCTTATTTGTGGTCCCAAAGTGATTCATGGGATTTCTACGAAGTTGAGGTTCTGAAGCATTCTACTGACGGGAGAGCTTCGCTTAGAGCGGGGCTAAAGGAGTTAGAAGAGCACGGATATCTTAAACGATATCGAAACAGGGATGATAAAGGAATTCTTCGTGAAAGCAAGTGGATTTTGTCTGAACAGCCTATGTTCGATTTTCCAAAGTTGGATAAACCTACATTGGATTATCCTACATTGGATAATCGAACACTAACAAATACTAACCAAAACAATACTAACTTAAACAATACTAACTTAAACGAAGACGCAGCCGTTGAACCAAATGTAGTTAACATAGAGGATCAACCGAAAGAACAGACAACCGACTGCGGCGGCTTCGCCAAGGTAGTCGACTTTTATAAGACCAACTTCGGCATGCTTAACAGCTACATGGCGGAAGAGCTGAGACAGACGTACGACGAGTGGAGCAGCCAGTCTGAAGAGCCTGGTGGAATCATCATCAAAGCAATGCAGATTGCGCTTTCGAAAAACGTTAGAAATTGGAAGTTCGTCTGTGGGGTACTTCGGCAATGGGAAGGAAAAGCACGCACACTTGCTGATGCGGAAACGCTGGAAGTGGAACACAAGAACCGACAATGTCGGCAGAGAGAAGCACGTATAGTCGGGGCAGATGTAAAACGCAATAGCGAAGAGCTTGACCGGCTTGCCAAGGAACAGAATGCCGGTATCGACATGGATGCGGAACTTGCTGAAATCAAGCGGCTTAAGTATGAAATGGGAATGCAGGTATGAGTGAATTAAGGAAAGGGAGAATGAAAATGAAAAAAGCAAAAAAACAACAGGACGTTGAAGATATCCTGAGCATTATCGTTAGCAAAATTTTTATAAGGCTTATAGAGGGAGAAACGTTTGGCGAGATTGCCGGCGCCGGTTACATTTATGACAATATGGTTAATTTGCTTTGTGGCATTTACAAGTTGACGTTTGAAGAAACCAAAGAAGTCATGGAGCGGTGGAAATTTGACAGTGTGTTCAGAGATTGGAAGGAGAGGTTTGGCAATGCAGATGATAAAAGGCTTCATGATTGTCGATGAAATCATGAGTGATATTGAAAATGAAGTGAAAATGCATATCGAGCAGGGGTTCGAGATTGACGATGTTGTGGACAGCGAACTCAAATACGCTGACATGATATTTGTACTATGCAGTATCTACGATCTGTCGACAGCACAGTCTGAAACGATTTTCGAACGCTATGGATATGACGTACTGAAGAAATACGATTAACGGCATAATTAATGGACAAAAGGGAGGTAATACCAATGACTTATCTTGATGACTATATGAAATGGCTTGAAAAACACCGTGAAAAAAGCAACGGCTATTCTGAGCAGTTGTACAATCTGTGTGACTCGACGCGAGAATTTTCTGAAATGCTTGAAAAAGTGTTGTCCGATTACAAGCGTGAAGATGACAAGAGTGGGGCTTATGCGCTCAACTACTGCCTAGCCGACATGATGGCGGATTGCGCCAGGCTGATGCTGGCGACGTGGGGCGAGGAAGATAGAAGCAATGATTGACGGAGGGAAAGGAGAACGTATTAGTGCGAAATACACCTCATGCGGCTTCACACTTTGGAAAAAAGGTTGTCATCGACGGTCTTAAATTTGATTCGATGAAGGAAGCAAGCTTCTATCAGCTTTATCTTAAGCCGAGCGGCTACCAGTTTACCACACAGGAACGATTTACGTTGCTTGAGACATTCCCCCTGGAATTAGTCAAGCTTCGTCAGACGGTATATAAGAGCGATTTCGTGGTGTACGACAGGAACGGCTCAATCAAGCATGTATATGACGTCAAGAACGGATATACCGAGTATGCCATAGATCAGAAGTCTAAAATAAAGTTTTCACTGTTTGCGAGGAAGTACGGTGTTCCGGTTGAAGTGGTTGTCATGCGTAAGGACTACTTCAATGTCGCTATTCTGGGCACCACGAAAAAAGTCAAGCCGGTGCCGATGATCAACATCGATTATGACTGGCAGGATATTATCAGATAATCACACCATGGCAAACCAAACACTGCATTTGCCATGGTCACGGACCCTTAGCTCAGTCGGCAGAGCAGACGGCTCATAACCGTCCGGTCGCAGGTTCGAGCCCTGCAGGGTCCATCGCCCCTATATGCTCCGGGGCGAAGAACGATAGATATTAGTCTTATGATCTGAGAACGCAAGCGTTGACGGGGTTAGATACTCACAATTGAAAACCTGAAGTGTAGCGCAAATCGGGTCATAGATAGCACGCGGACATCATGGTCAGCGCTCAAAGCGTAACGCGTGCATAGCCGGGGCCGCTACTGAGCGGCGGCCGACGGAACCGGCTAATTTCTGCCTGACCAAGTGGGCAGAGCCTCCCTTAATAAGTAAAGAGACATGTACGGATATGTAAGCTCAGGCGTGCCGGAAACGGTCCATCTCATGATGAGGAGGTTCGAGTCCTCTGCCGGCGCATATGGAAGAAAGGAGAAGATAGATGAAGTTATACTTAGTTACCGTCCACGTTGCCGGCACAGTTACAAACCGGCTGATAAGGGCGTCAAGCCCTAAAGAAGCAGAGAAGGAGGCGCATAGGTGCGTGTCACAAGAGACTACGGGCTCACGAGCTCCAAGTTAGAGCATGACCTGCTCGCGAGCATCGACAAAAGCATGAGGGATGACGCCAGAAAACGCAGGAAGAAGGCGCCGGCGCCAAAGCCCGAAAGAAAGTACAGTCACAGTCTAGGAGGGATATCTTATGACCAAAAGAAGACCGATGAAGCTGGCGGTAGCCGCCAACGTGCTGGAACTGGCATATGGGAAGGAGGTGTTCGAGAACACTAAGCTCTACGCGGTTGCCGAAAGCGACGAAGAAGACGAAATGCTGCGGAGAGCCGCTCAAAGGGTTTTAGCAGCACGCAGCGGCAGCGTGGACATTGCTCACCGCGCCCGGCATAACTGGCGTATCACGATGGTATGCACGGACGCCGACAGCCCGGACTACGGGCGGATACTGTCGTGCCAGTCGATGGCATCCGTGGATCGCTTTCTAGGGTTGCGGACGGGCACGACATACGGCCAGCTCAGGAAGACCAACTCAGCATACATGTGCGGGTGGAAGGTAGAGCGTAGAGAGGTGCGTGCGTGATGCCATTTAGGAAGCTGATGGACTATGTTTTGTTAGAAGGCCCTGAAGTCGTCATAGCCCCGGCCGACACGGTCACGGGCTATCGATACCTCGGAAAAGATCATCTGGCGGTGGATACCTACGGGCTGCCGTCGTATGGTATCGACAGCTATAGGCGCGATGTAGTTACGGCAGTACAGGCATACACCGACAGTGACATCGCCGTCATGCTCCACGAGCTGAGCGGGCAGAAGGAGTTTGACCACGTGAGGCAGATTTGGTGTGATGACTCGGGCGACTATGAGCTGATACCCGAGCGCGCCTACCTGCTGCTCCCTGGCTACAAGTTCGACGTAGACCCTGAGGTGCGGTCGATGCAGATGTCGCTGTTGGATACCCCTGACTATGCTATGAAATATTTGGAAGGAAGTTCAGAAGATGAAAATTGAAATTGAAAAAGAAGACTTTGTGAGATTAGCAGTGTATGCATCATGCGCTGATCTACCTGAAAAAGAAAACAAGTGCGGAATGACTCTCAGAAAGGTCATGGATAGCCTTGATAAAGAAGACGCTAACGCAATAGCCGGCGATATGCTTGCTTTGAGAGCCAGGATCGAAGTACTTAACGGGGCAAGTGTTGAAGAGTTGGTGAAGGCAGCGCTGGCAGCTATGATGGGGGACGACGAATGACAAATGATTTATCGGCCGAACTGAAAGCCCTGCTTGAGAAAGCGGACATTCGAGATATGATTGTTGAACCGTTGGAAGATGGTGAGTGGTGCAGTATAACCACACCATCCATCGATGTTTGCGGGGACAACGTTGTCATCTATGCACGGCGAATGGGCGGAATGATCGAATTAAGTGATTTTGGGGTAACGTATTTTAATATCGACGACGAATACAAATATATAATCGAGATGGAACGCAAGATCTGGCACTTGATTGGAAAATGCGCCGATATTCATACGATTGTGGCGGCACAGACAAAGGCTTTTTACTACGCTTTTACACATATGTACTGGGCTGTCGAGAGTATTAACAACATAGTTGCCTTTCTTGAGGAAGAAGAGGAAGATTTCAAAAGAGATGAATAAATTAGAACGCATTGTTTCTGCAGCATTCTTTACATGGGGTGTTGTCATGTATCTGTTTTACAGGTGGTGGTTAGCGAGGTGATTGAATGCTGCTCACGGATTACTTTTTTAAGGAAATTGAAACGTACAAAAAAGGCCAGGTCAGACAGGTCACGTATAACAAATATCGCTCAAACGGGCGATTTTTAATCAAGAACTTCCCCGATCTAGTTTTATCAAAAATGACCGCAGATGACTATCAGCAAATCCTGAACAAATATGCAGAAACGCACGAAAAAACAACTACTACCGATTTTCATCATCAGCTGGCCTGGGCACTCAAGCGAGCATACAACATAGACGGCATCTTAAAACGCGACGTGACTTTTGACGCAAAAATTCCGCTAGGGAAAAAGCCAAGCAAGAAAAAGCAGAAGTTTATGGAAATCGAAGACATGAAAAAGTTGATCCAAGAACTTAAGCATGAAAACACGCCCGAAGCGAATTTTTTTCTGATTTTGTTAAAGACCGGTTTGAGATTTGCCGAAGCACTGGGCATTACGCTTAATGATATCGATTTTAAGAAGAAAACAGTAAGTATAAACAAGACGTTGAATTACAAAGGGAGCCGGAAAGGGACCAGAGCTTTTGGCCCGACTAAAAATAAATATTCAGTCAGAACGATCATTGTAGATGATGCGGTTTTGTACATGCTATGGAAAAACGCAAGGAGCGCTGATTCGGACGAAAGCATTTTTTTCAGAATTAAAGGCTTTCAATTCAACTCGACACTCAACAACAAGCTTAAGCGAGCTTGCCGAAAAGCGGGAGTTCCTGAAATTACGCTGCACAGCCTAAGGCATGAGCACGCAACGTATTTGGTGTCGCAAGGAATTAGTAGTATGGCGGTAGCAGAGCGGCTAGGGCATGCAGACGACTCTGTCACAAGGGCCGTATATATCCATCGTTTGGAGACGGAAAAAGCACGAGATGACAAAGAAATAGCGCAAAAGATTGCGAGTTTATGAGGGGGTGAGATGATGGTTAAATTTGATGTCAAAACCGTAAACGATTTACTAGGGATTGACGATGCATTCAAGGCACCTGAAAGGCTGATGGAAATTCTGCTTAAGAAAGAAGAACGCGAAGAGCTGTTTGGAAATTTTCTAAAAATTGATACTAATCTTGATTATGACTGGTTCCACGAATACTTTGAAACTGAACAAGCCGAGCGGAAGTCGAAGAAACAAGACTTTACGCCTAACTCGGTTGCAAGACTGGCAAACGCAATCACTTCTGAACCAAGGCAGACGGATTATTACGAGATGGCGGCAGGCACTGGCGGAATGATGATCACTCGTTGGGCCTATAACGTCAAAGAAGACCCAGCATTTACAGGCAAAATAAAAAGCACCATGGCTGACGATATCTTAACATCAAGCATCTTTACTTACAGTCCGCGGACTTATTGGTATCATCTCGAAGAGCTATCAGATAGAGCGATTCCGTTTCTGCTGTTCAATGCAGCTATTCGGGGTATAAATGCGGTGATTATCCAATGCGATTCTTTGGACAGAAAGGCTAAGCGGGCGTTTTACGTCAAAAATGACAGCGATAATTTCCTGGCATTTTCTGACATTTTGGAAATTCCAAAGAATGATGATTTTGCAAGGTTTTTAAATGTAGAGTGGGAAGGTGACCCCAAATGAAATTTGTAGAAGCGGTGAACCTGATTGAAAGCAGATACGGCATGCAAGCGTTCGACCATTTGGAAGATTACTCCGAAGACGAAGCAGTGCAAATCCTTTTGGAAGAGCGGAAACAATCAAGAGCAAAAAACAAAAAGAAATGTGCAAGAGGCAAGGACCCCGGACCATTTGCGCTCAAAAAGATGATAGAGGGCGGGTATGCTTATGTGGATATAGCGGCAGCAACGGGTTTGGGCATGACCGCAGTCCGAGCTAAAACTAAAAAATACGGCTTGAGAGAACTTTATCACCAAATGCATCCCAACGTCCGAAGGTTTGACGTCAAAGTATCATGCGTCAATCGCTCGACAGGCGAGCGAAGGGAGTACAAAACCATGTCAGCCGCTGAACGTGCTTTGGGCTTGTACCATTGTGCTTTGTCGCAAAATACTAAAAACGGAAAAGCTTTTGTACATGGCAACTGGGAGTTCAGACGAGCTAATTGAGGAGGCATGACGATGACAGAAACTAGATTTGCTGTGAGAGTGCCGCATACAATAAGAGCGTGGTACGTTCTTATGGATTTTCCAGGCGGCACAACGGAGCTTATGGTGATTGTCGGTAACAGTGGAGAAGCCCCACACACGCTCGACACAACACTGACACTTGAAGACATCAGAACGTGGGGATTACAGGACTATGACCGCATAAAGGTACAGGTAACTGAACGCAAGGAGGAAGGCGGAGGAGACGGCGACCATGAAGAAGATTAAAAAATTCCAGCAGGAATACAGGAGCAAGGGCATGTATGAAACAACGGCCAGCGACGAGAGACTTTATTGG
>ERZ1023901.197-NODE-197-length-12411-cov-7.797831_pt1 | contig 12411 bp, 9 predicted proteins | sample MGYA00380401_ERZ1023901 | MGnify/ENA primary metagenome ERZ1023901 (study PRJEB33179, sample SAMN07448997) | human gut metagenome | biome: Human-gut; feature: Human associated habitat; material: Faeces | host: Homo sapiens | place: India: Bhopal | collected... | reverse complement strand
TAAACACGCCGTCGTCATCCCAGCCATGTTCGTCATCGCCAATCAGGCGGCGTTTCGGGTCGGTGGAGAGGGTGGTTTTGCCGGTGCCTGAGAGGCCGAAGAAAATGGCGACATCGCCTTTCTCGCCGACGTTGGCTGAGCAGTGCATGGAGGCGATGCCCTTCAGCGGCAGCAGGTAGTTCATGATCGAGAACATCCCTTTCTTCATCTCGCCGCCGTACCAGGTGCCGCCGATCAACTGAATGCGCTCGGTGAGGTTGAAGGCGACGAAGTTTTCCGAATTGAGGCCCTGCTCTTTCCACTGCGGATTGGTGCATTTCGCGCCGTTCATCACGATGAAGTCGGGCACGAATTCAGCCAGCTCTTCATCGCTCGGACGGATGAACATGTTTTTAACGAAGTGCGCCTGCCAGGCCACTTCGGTAATGAAACGTACGCTGAGACGGGTATCGGCGTTGGCGCCGCAGAAAGCGTCGACGATAAACAGGCGTTTACCGGACAGTTGCTGGGTCACCAGCCCTTTCAGATGCTGCCAGGTTTCCTGCGAAAGCGGCTTGTTGTCGTTTTTACCTTTGCCTTTATCGGACCACCAGACGGTGTCGCGGGTGGTGTCGTCGCGCACGAGATACTTATCTTTCGGAGAACGACCGGTAAAAATGCCCGTGTCGACGGCGATAGCACCCAGAGTGGTTAATACGCCACGTTCGTAGCCTTCCAGGTTCGGGTCGAGCTCTTCCTGAAACAACATGTCGTAGCTGGGGTTGTGGACGATATCCTGGACGTCATTGATACCATAAGCCTTGAGATCCTGCGGGGTTAAACCATGATTAACGCGCATGTCACTGCTCCTTAGCCAAGATGTACTGCTGTAAATTGTAGGGTTAATTGCCGGGTATTGACCGCGACCAGGCTCATAGATTTACGTATCTCGACATTCCTCAGAATGACGATAAAAACGGTGACTCCTGTCACGAAGTGGAGTGGATTATCTCAGGAAATGGGTGGATGGTGGGGTTAGATGTTTCTCAATGGTTAAAAAGTAATTAAAAAAACTGCCGAAATGTGAATGTAATCGCTTTCCTGAAATTAAATTACGTAACTCTTTCAGGGAAAATCGATTCAACTCGCTAATAAATTAAAAGTCAGGCACAACGCGACAAACAACATTGCCGCCCTGTGCCTGAGAAAGATGCGGGGATTAATGAACCTGCGGATCGGCCGGAGAGGCGTTATTACGGATCTCGGCGATGTCCATGGCATTGAAGATATAGTGGTTACCGCAGTAGTCGCAGTGCATATCAATTTCGCCTTCGTCGGCGAGGATGCTATCAATCTCTTCATCCGGCAGCGTCTTCAGCGCGCCGGCGCAGCGTTCGCGGGAGCAGGTGCACTTGAACTCCACGCTCTGCGGGTCGTAGACCGTGACTTCTTCTTCATGATACAGGCGCCACAGCACATCATTTGCCGGCAGGGTGAACAGCTCTTCCGCCTTAATGGTCTCGGTAAGCGTCGCCAGGTGCTCGAAGTCGGCAGTCTGGGCATCCTGCGCCGGCATCACCTGCAGCAGCATCCCGCCCGCCATCGGCTGGCCTTCATGATCGCCGGTGCGGATGATAAGGCGCGTCGGCAGCTGCTCTGAACGCTGGAAATAATCTTCCAGGCAGGCGGCCAGCGTATCGCCTTCCAGACCGACCACGCCCTGATAGCGCTCACCTTCTTCCGGAGAGATGGTAATGACCAGGTAGCCGTTGCCGACCATCGTTTTCAGATCCGCATCGTCCGCAATCTCGCCCTGCACGCGCGCGACGCCGCGCAGCTGCTGCTGGTTATTGCCGTTGATCACCGCCAGCTGTAAAGGGCCATCCCCCTGCAGCTGTACGGTAATGTCGCCGGCAAACTTCAGCGTCGCGGTCAGCAGACTGGTGGCGACCAACAGCTCCGCCAGCACCGTTTTGACCGGTTGGGGATAGGTGTGATTCGCCAGAATCTGTTCCAGGGTTTCCGACACCGTCACCAGCTCGCCGCGCACGGCATAGTTTTCAAACAGATAACGATGTAATTGATCGTGTTGAGTCATAATCATCTCTCTTTCTGGCGCGAGTTATTCACTCTCGCCGTGTTTAAATCTCATCAGGTCGCGGCGCTCTTTCTTGTCCGGACGTCTGTCAGGGTGCGGCATGGTCAGGGCGTTCATTTTGCGCGCCAGGGCCATTTTTTCACGCTTCTCGATACTCTCCGCCGTCTCTTCATACAGGTTGACGGCTTCGCTTGCCGGGCGGCGCTGTTCGGTAATGCCGATAATGCGCACCGTCCGCTCGTCGTTGCCCTGGCGCAGCGTCAGCATGGCGTCGAGTTCGACGATTTTTCCGGGTTTGCTACGTTGTCCGTTGTAATGCACCTTGCCGCCTTCAATCATTTCCCGCGCCAGCGCGCGGGTTTTGTAAAAGCGGGCGGCCCAAAGCCATTTGTCCAGTCTGACGGTTTCGGTGGGCTTCTCTTTCATCGCCTCTCCTTCGGGGTAAGCGAAGGGATCAGTCGTCGGTAATCATTCAGCCCCGGATGGCGCAGATACTGCTTTTCCGCCAGTCCGGAGTCAGGATTGGTAATACCCAGGCAGTAACGAATGCCAAACTCCCTCGCGGCATCCAGTATCGCCTCGCTGTCGTCGACAAACAGCGTTTTGTGCGCCTCAAGGCCAGTTTCCTCCGCCACGGCGCACCACAGACGCTGATCCTCTTTCGGATAACCAAATGTGTGGGTGGAAAGTAATAAATCAAGGTGCGCGTCCAGGCCGGTGTGTTTGAGCTTCACCGCCAGATTGTGGGGATGGGCATTGGTCAACAGAATGCGTCGCTTACCGCAGGCCTTGAGCGCATCAAGGAACGGCACGGTATCCTCGCGCAGCGTGGCGCGCGGACCTTGTTCGCTGGTCATCGCACAAATATCCAAACCCAGGCGCTCGCTCCAGTAATCCAGACAGTACCAGTTTAGCGTATGCTGCACGGCGTGATACTCCTGGCGCATGGCGTCTTTCGCCTCCTGCAAATTGAGGCCGCGGGCGGCCCCCCAGGTTTCAGGCACCAGCGTTTGCCAGAAGTAGTTGTCGAAGGCGAGGTCCAGGAGCGTGCCGTCCATATCCAGCAGAACGGTATCGACCTCCTGCCAGGCGATATCAAAGTGCATGATGACTCTCCAGCGAGCGGAAAATGGGCGACAGGGTATCACACCCTGTCGCCGGGAAAATTAATCTTGCGAGTCAGATGAGGGGAGCAAAACCGGATTAAGGCAGCTTTCGTAATATTTCTGAATCTCTTCCATACGCTGACGATGGCGTTGATAACGACGCAGGGCCTGCACGGCGTGGTAAGCCATGCACCCCGCCATTGACAGCAGCAGCAGGGTGATGCCCAGATAACGCCACAGGCCGCTGCGGTCGGGGATGCGATGCAGGTTGATATGCTGCGTGCCGTTGGCGTCAGTAAACAGGTTGGTAACGATACCTTCGGCATGGAAGGGGGTATGCATGAGCATACCGGCCAGCCGCCGCAGTTCGCCCCACTGCTCATGGGCCGGATAATCATACAGACTCACCGCCGGCCACGGCTGATTGACCAATACGCTGCCCTCATCGCTGGCGATAAGAAAACCGCCGGGAGCTGGGCTGTTCAGCGCCTGCGCGGCCCGCGAGGTTTCGCGTATCACAAAGGGCGCGGTTGAGGTGGTCACCAGATTCTCCAGCGACTCGGCGCTGACCGGCCGCAGCAGCACGTTCACGCCATCCAGCTTGCCGGCGGTGGCGCGCTTGGTTAACGTTTCCCAGTTACGGGTATTGCCAAGATTGACCAACGCATTCTTCAGCCGCAGGCAATCATCCTTTGCCGAGCAGAGATCGTTAGTTTTCTGCACGATATCGCCGAAATCATCCAGTAGCACCATGCCTGATTTCTGAATGGCGGAGCGTAGGGCAGGGCTGACGCGGGAATCATCGTCGGTTTCCGGGTGCAGCTGGCGCTGGACGGACTGCATCAGGGCGGTCGCTTTGCTGACAATGTCAGACTCCGGCAGCGGCAGAGGAGGGGCGTCGTTCCACACAATCTGTGAACAATCGAAAGGCAGGAACGGCGAATCCTCTTTGGCGGACCAACTGCCCGGCGTGCGGATGTTACACATCCCGGTACCGGTCAGGCGCAGCGTATCGCCAATGCGCACATGGGCTTTTTCCAGCTGGCTGACGGTAGTGGCTTCAATCGTTTGCGCGCCCTTCAGCCACGACAGGGTGAACTTAAACGGCATATTCAACGGTACGCTGGCCCACAGCATAATCACCACCACCAGGGCGCCGGCGGCGATAATCGCGCTGCGTAGCCAGTACTGCAGCGGGAAGTTTTTCACTTCATCATGAAGCGACAGGTAGCGTCCCTGACGGGCCACGTGGCGGTTGAGATAGATATCAATATCGGTCTGCTGCCCCAGGTCCTGGGCAATCCAGGGTTGCCAGTGGCGCGGATAGATGAGATCGATAATGCCCAGCGAGATGTTATTGATTTGCTCCTGATCGTTTTCGCCAAACAATCCCCAGCGCTTAGGGACGCCCCGCAGGCAATGGATTTCGCGCAGCGCGGCGCGACGCGGCGGGGCATATATCCCCCACAGTCCGGCGGCGAGCAGCAACAAACCTGCGGCGACCAGCCAGGGGGTAAAGACAGCTGGCCCAATCAGGCTGAAATAAAAGAACAGAAAGGAGGCGACGATCAGGATCGCTTCGCGCAGCCCGTCCGGGCGATTCAGAGCGTGTTCTTCAGGCGTTTCCCGACGGATCTGCCGCAACTCTACCTGCTCGCTCTCTTCGCCGCGAATGGAGGCCTGGGTGGCCGAAGCGCGTTCCAGGGCGTAGCTTTGCGCTTCCTGGCGATAGTCGCTCAGGCTATGACCGTTAAGGGTGATAACCAGCGGCAGGCTGTCGGTGGGGATCAGCTCGACGCTGTTTTCATCGTTGATATGCTGTTCCCAGAACGGCGGCAGATGAACTTCAACCGAATCGAGGAAATAGCGCCATTTATTCGGCGCGTCGGTGGTGATCCCGTAGCGGGTGATGGCGCGTGTCACCGCATAGACGGTATCACTCTGTTCGTTCAGCGCCAGAGCGACAGGCGCGCTGGTCGCACCGGACGCCGGCACCTGCTGGGCGTGGCTCAACTCGGCAACATACTTCTCAATAGCCTGGCGCTCATCCGCAGGAAGCTGCCGCGTGGTAGCGTCGCTAAAGGCGTGCAGTAGGGGGAGTCGGCGGCGTCTGGCGTGAGCGCGATACCACCATCCGATGAGCAATACGCAGATTAGCAGAGCTGTAAGGAATATCAGAAAGGTGCCCATGCCCATCCCATCAAAGTTATTTTTTCTTACGAAATCGTCGGTGAACGTGAAGACTAACGTCAAGCTGCAGTGTTAGCGGCGCACCTGCTTACAGGGTAGTGAATATGTCATGCAGCAGCGCACAAGCTTACCAAAAACGTTAAAGCGCAGAAATCGGTAAATTCTCAAAGCGAATTCAAGCTATTGACTTTTTTATCTTTATTACTTTTCCCCCTGCAGGGAAAAGGTTACAACTCTGTAAATAAGTAGCAATTTGGATTGCCGAAAGCGTGTTGCGTATCGCACAATGACTGCTTAATCACAGCATAGACCGATGACAATGAGCAAATCATTACAAAAACCCACCATTCTCAATGTTGAAACTGTCGCCCGTTCGCGCCTCTTTAATGTCGAAAGCGTCGATCTGGAGTTCAGCAACGGTGTGCGTCGCGTTTATGAACGTATGCGGCCTTCCACCCGTGAAGCGGTGATGATTGTGCCGATTGTGGATGATCACATTATTTTGATTCGTGAGTATGCCGTGGGGACGGAGTCCTACGAGCTGGGCTTCTCCAAAGGGCTGATTGATCCAGGTGAAACCGTGGATGAAGCGGCCAATCGCGAGCTGAAAGAAGAGGTTGGCTATGGCGCCAATAAGCTGACGTTTTTGAAGAAGCTCAGTATGGCCCCCTCCTACTTCTCCAGCAAAATGAATATCATGGTGGCGGAAGATCTCTATCCGGAGTCACTGCCGGGCGATGAACCTGAGCCGCTACCGCAGGTGCGCTGGCCGCTGGCGCAGCTGATGTCGCTGCTGGATGAAGAAGATTTTAATGAGGCCCGTAACGTCAGCGCGCTGTTTTTAGTGCGGGAATGGCTGCAGGCCCAGGGCCGACTCTGAACGAGCGTCCACGCTAAGCAGCAATAAAAAAGCGCCCGCAGGCGCTTTTTTTGTCAGAACAATTCGTGGGTTTCACCGCCGCCGTCAGTCAGGGTGGTGCCCACCTCACGGACTGCCTGCTGGGTGGGCTGGGTTCCTTCAATAAAGTACTCCGCCCGGCTATTGCCCCCGTTCGCCAACTGACCAGTGCTACGGTCGATATTCACCGTGACGATACCCGGCGGCGGAGTTAACGGTTCTTCCGGAACGCCTTCCAGCACGCTCTTCATAAAGCTATCCCAGGCCGGCTGGGCGCTTTTGGCACCGCCTTCATAGCCAGAGATCTGATCTTTAATCGCTCCGGAGGCGGTGGTCCGGCCAAGATCGCGACGATGATCGTCAAAGCCGATCCAAACCGAGGTCACCACGCCCGGTCCGTAGCCTGAGAACCAGGCGTCCTTCGAGCTGTTGGTGGTCCCGGTTTTCCCACCGATGTCATGCCGCTGCAGATCGCGTCCGGCGCGCCAGCCGGTGCCCATCCAGCCCGGCTCGCCAAAGATGTTGCTGTTCAGCGCGCTCTTGATCAGGAAGGCCAGCGGTGTGTTAATCACATGCGGCGCGTATTCCTGTGCGCCGCTCTGCGCGACCAGCGACTGGTTGGCCTGCTCCAGCTGCGGCTGCGGCGGCACGTTGCCATTCTGCGGTTCCGCGGAGGTGGCGACATCTTCCACATCCTTGTTTTCCAGCACGTTGGATTTTGGCGTATCGCCGTAAATTACCGGTAAATCACACTGCGGACAGGCAATTTTCGGACGCTCCTCAAAGAGGACCCCGCCCTGATCGTTCTCAATCTTACTGATAAAGAAAGGATTGACCAGGAAGCCGCCGTTGGCCATCACCGAATAACCGCGAGCGACCTGCAGGGGCGTAAAGGAGGCCGAGCCCAGCGCCAACGATTCCGTGTGGACAATGTTCTGCGCCGGGAAGCCAAAGCGCTGCAGATACTCGGCGGCGTAGTCTACGCCCATGGCGCGCATAGCGCGCACCATCACCACGTTTTTCGACTGCCCCAGGCCCTGGCGTAAACGAATCGGACCGGCATACTGCGGCGGCGAGTTCTTCGGCCGCCAGTCGGAACCTGCGCCCGCATCCCAGCGCGAGATCGGCACATCGTTGAGCATACTTGCCAGCGTTAAGCCTTTATCCATCGCGGCGGTATAGAGGAACGGTTTAATGTTGGAGCCGACCTGGCGCAGCGCCTGGGTGGCGCGGTTGAATTTGCTCTGGTTAAAGTCAAACCCGCCGACAAGGGCAATAATCGCGCCGTTTTGCGGGTTAATGGAGACCAGCGCTGAGTTGACGTCCGGGAGCTGGGACAGCCACCAGCTGTCACCCACCTTGCGTACCCAGATCTGCTGCCCGGCCTGCACAACGTCGTTGACTTTACGCGGGGTCGCCCCTTGCTGCGTATCAGAGATAAAGCGACGGGCCCAGCGCACGCCCTCCATTGTCAGCGAAACGGAGTCGCCGTTAGCCAACAGCGCGACAGCCTCCTGGGCATTCGCGGAGGTGACCACCGCCGGGAAAAGCGGACCGTAGCCAGACTGACGCTTCAGCGAATCGACGATCTTCTTCGTCTCCCACGGCGTTTCACCGACTTTCCACAGTACGCTGGCCGGGCCGCGGTAGCCGTGACGCATATCGTAATCCAGCACGTTATTGCGTACCGCCTGCTGGGCCGCCTGCTGGTTTTTACGAGTAATGGTGGTGTAGACCCGATAACCATCTTCGTAGGCCTGCTCGCCGTAGCGATTCACCATCTCCTGGCGCACCATTTCACTCAGGTAAGGGGCGGAGAAGGCGATTTTCGGCGCGTGATAGCTGGCGTCGATGGGTTCGCTGCGCGCCTCATCGTATTGCGCCTGGGTGATGTACCCTTCGCTCAGCATACGCGACAGCACCACGTTGCGACGGGCGGTCGCGCGATCCATCGAATAGAGCGGGTTAAAAGTGGAAGGCGCTTTCGGCAGACCGGCAATCACCGCCATCTCACTCAGGGTCAGTTGGTCGATAGGTTTGCCAAAATAGACCTGCGCCGCGGCGCCGACGCCATAGGCGCGGTAGCCGAGGTAGATCTTGTTCAGATACAGCTCAAGGATTTCATCTTTATTCAGCAACTGCTCGATGCGGATGGCCAGAAAGGCCTCTTTAATCTTACGCATCAACGTCTTCTCGGGGCTGAGAAAGAAGTTACGCGCTAACTGCTGGGTGATGGTGCTGGCGCCCTGGGAGGCGTGGCCTGAAAACATCGCCACGCTGGCGGCGCGGAAAATACCTACCGGATCGACGCCGTGGTGCTCATAGAAGCGGCTGTCTTCGGTGGCGATAAACGCTTTCACCAGCTCGGGGGGAATTTGCTGCAACGTCACAGGGATACGGCGCTTTTCGCCGTACTGCGCAATAAGCTCACCGTCGGCGCTATAGACCTGCATCGGGATCTGCAAACGCACATCCTTCAGGGTTGCGACGTCGGGGAGTTGCGGCTCTATGTATTTGTAGAGGCCAAAAATCGAGCCTGCTCCCAGCAGTACGCAACAGACTGCAAGGATCAATAGATACTTTACGAACTTCACCGGTGTTTTCCCATTTAGTTTTATTTGGGCAGTTTATAAACAAACGCGCGGTAGTATAAAGGCAAGCCAGGTGCATTGATATAGCCGGGCAGTTTTGCCGGATAAGGAGATCGTAAGCATGGCTTTCAGAAACTGGCGGCTTGGAATGCATATCCAACAGGATAGCATTGCCATTGTCGCGCTATTGCATGAACGTTCACACTGGGCGCTGCGCCGCTGGTGGCGTATCCCATTGCCGCCGGGGCTGGTACGTCAGGGAATGGTGGCGGACGTCAGCGCACTCGGTTCGCGGCTGGCCGCCTGGCGGCGGGAGCTACCGGCGCAGCATCAGGTTAGTATCGCCTTTCCCGCGGTGCGCACACTGCAAAAGCGTCTTCCGTATCCCCAGTTCGCCCTGCGGGAGCGGGAACAGGCGACGTGGGTAGCCAGCGCCATGAGCCAGCAGCTGGCAATGCCTGCCTCCGCGCTATGTATTGATTATGCGCCTACCTCGCGGGATGACGGCTGGCAGGTTACGGCGGCGCAGCGGCTGGATATCAATGTTCTGCGGGAGCTGGCAGGGCGGCTGCGGCTGCGGGTGGCGGCCATCGTACCGGATGCCAGTGCGCTCGGCGCCTTTTTCCCCTGGATGACTGCGGCAGACCAGGGCCTGGCGTGGCGGGATGAATAGCACTGGCTGTGGGCGACCCGTGAGGCCTGGGGCAGCGACGCCTGCGCTGATGTCGGGTCCTTAAGCCAGCTGGCGGGGCAGCTTCAGATTCCGCTGCGCCTGTGTATTGACGCGGGCGATGAGGCCAGTCGCTTTGATGTCTGGCAAGTGATTCACCGTCGGCAGCCCCCGCTGCCAGCCGATGGCGATCGTTACGCCATTGCCCTTGGGCTGGCGCTGGGAGGCGGGCGGCATGACGCATGTCGTTAATCTTCTTCCCTGGCGCGACCTGCGTCGCCGCCAGCGCCTGCGCTACGTCCTGTTGTTAACCATCGGCATTGTGCTGCTGGGCGGGATGGGTCTGCTGGTGAGCCGAACGGCGCGTCTGCAGCGCGACTTCCTGGCGACGCTTCACACGACGGCCGACGCGCAGCTGCTCGCTTCGCTTAAGCAGCGCGAGCAGGCGATGCGTGAGGCGTGGCAGCAGCATCAACGGCAGCGCCAGCAGTACCAGCGCAGATCGGCGATCGCCGCCTGGCAACCCAGGCTGCAGGCGCTGGCGGCAGATCTGCCCGCGCAGGCGTGGCTGACGCGGCTGGAGTACCAGGGCGTACTCCTCACGCTGGACGGCCTGGCCCTTAACCTGCAGGCGTTAACCAGCGTGGAGGCTGCGCTGACTCGCGTCGCGGGATTCGCGCCGGCAAAAGCCGGCGGGACCCAGCGCGACGCCGAGGGGCGTTGGCAGTTCAGTTTTACCCTGACGGGAGCGCGCGCTGATGCGGATTAACCTTCGGCTCACCTGGACGGGGCTGCCGATCCTGCTCGCAATGGGGCTGTCGGGAGGCGGCGTGGCGCTCTGGCGCGATCTGCGCCCTCCGCAGGCGGCGGTAACCCGTGATGCGGCGTTGCAAACGCAGTGGCGGCGGATCATGGCGCTGCGCATCCCCGGCGAGGAAAATCCCGGGGCGCGCATCGACACGCAGTCATTTTCGCCCATAGCCATTCCGCTCTCCGGAGCGAAGCTTATCGCCTGGCGTCCGCAGGGAAGCGGCGGCGAGATGGAGCTGACCCTGTCCTGGTCAACGGTACCCGCGCTTTTTTCCTGGCTGGCGCGCTGCGGGATGAATCCGCGTTCGTTTTCGCTGGGCCGTGAGGCGCAGACGCTCCGCCTGCGACTGCTGCTGGAGGCGGAAGATGAGCGGTAAACGCTGGATCTTCCTGTGGCTACCGCTGTCGCTGCTGGCGGCCGAGCGTGACCCTTTCCAGCCGGTTGAGGATCCCTGCCGCACGGCGCAGCTTTCGCAATGGCGCTATGGCGGGGCGGTTGGGGATGATGCTGGCTGGACGGGGTTTCTGCAGGATGGGAACGGAAAGTGGCGACGGGTACGCATGGATGAGCAATTGCCCACGGGCTGGCGGGTGAGCCGGCTGACGGCCGGTGAGCTGGACATCGTCACGTCTTCGGGATGTGAACCGCCAGCGTGGCGCTGGCAACGTGAAGGGAAACAACATGATGCGATGGATAAGCCTGCTGCTGCTTCTGCTGCTGCCGCTGGCGGTGGCCCCCGCCGCCCGCAATGATAAACCGGTTTCGCTGGTGATTGACGATGCGCCAGTGGCCCAGGTGCTGCAAGCTCTGGCCGAAATGAACCATAAGAACCTCGTCGTCGCGCCGGACGTCAGCGGCACGCTCTCCCTGCGTCTGCAGAAGGTTCCCTGGAGCCAGGCGCTGCGGGCGGTAGCGGATAGCGCGGGTCTCTCTTTGCAACAGCAGGGGACGGTCATCTACGCGCACACTCAGGCCTGGCAAAAGGCAAATCAGGCGCAGCGTGAAGCCGAACAGGAGAAACGCCTGCAGAACCTGCCCCTGCAGGCGGAGAGCGTGACCCTGCACTTTGCCGACGCTGAGGAGCTTGCTAAAAGCGGCGGAAAGCTGCTCAGCGCCAGGGGACACCTGATGGCGGACAAACGGACTAATCGGCTGCTGATCCGCGATGATGCCCGGCACCTGCCGGCGTTGAAGGCCTGGGCGCAGGAGATGGATCTGCCGGTCGGCCAGGTGGAGCTGGCCGCCCATATCGTGTCGATGAGCGAAACCAGCCTTCGTGAGCTGGGGGTGAAGTGGCGGCTTGCGGAAGCCGGAAGCCCGCCAGGCTCCGGGCAAATCACCACCCTAAGCAGCGATGTATCGGTAAACGATGCCAGCACCCGCGCAGGGTTTAACATCGGCAAGATCAACGGTCGCTTGCTTGAGCTGGAGCTATCCGCGCTGGAGCGCAAGCAGCAGGTCGAAATTATTGCCAGCCCGCGTTTATTGGCCTCCCACATGCAGCCTGCCAGCATCAAGCAGGGAAGCGAGATCCCCTATCAGGTTTCCAGTGGCGAAAGCGGCGCCACTTCGGTGGAGTTCAAAGAGGCGGTGCTGGGCATGGAGGTCACGCCGACGGTGCTGCAGCAGGGAAGAGTGCGGCTTAAGCTGCGAATAAGCGAGAATACGCCAGGCCAGGTGCTGAAGCAGGAAAACGGCGAAGCGCTGGCCATCGATAAGCAGGAGATAGAGACCCTGGTGGAAGTTCGCAGCGGCGAGACTTTAGCGTTGGGCGGCATCTTTTCGCAGAAAAACAAAACCGCCCGCGACAGCGTCCCGCTGCTTGGCGATATCCCGGTACTGGGACGTCTGTTTCGTCGTGACGGGAAAGATAATGAACGTCGCGAACTGGTTGTCTTTATTACGCCACGGATTCTGGCAGTACGTTAAGCAGGTTTTTCATGCTAAACACGTTTCAGGTGTTTGACGTGAGGACGGATTTAGCATACAAGGGGTACCGATTTGAGAGTCGGGTACGACATCAATCCTCCCTTTATTGTCCGGCGATTTTATTCAGTTGCCAAACCAG
>ERZ1023901.195-NODE-195-length-12635-cov-7.810175_pt1 | contig 12635 bp, 10 predicted proteins | sample MGYA00380401_ERZ1023901 | MGnify/ENA primary metagenome ERZ1023901 (study PRJEB33179, sample SAMN07448997) | human gut metagenome | biome: Human-gut; feature: Human associated habitat; material: Faeces | host: Homo sapiens | place: India: Bhopal | collected... | reverse complement strand
CCAGGCGGTAAAGGTCCCCCAGGCCTGCTCTGCGAGGAAGCGGGGCAGGGCGATACCCCAGAACTGACGGTTTCGCAGGATTTGCCACGGCGACATTTTCTTCGCGTTATTGGTCTGATGCTGAGACTCCTGACCGCCAATGATGTAGTCACGTTCTTCGTCAGATAATTTTTTCTGGTCGCGCGGGTGTTTGTAGAAGATAAGCCATGCGATAGCCCAGGCGAAGCTCAATACCCCGGAGATGATGAACGCCATCTGCCAGCTGTGCATGACAATCGCCCACACCACCAACGGCGGCGCGATCATGGCGCCAATAGAGGAACCCACGTTGAAGTAGCCCACCGCGATAGAGCGCTCTTTTGCCGGGAACCACTCTGAGCTGGCCTTCAGGCCGGCGGGGATCATAGCGGCCTCCGCTGCGCCGACTGCGCCACGGGCCAGCGCCAGTCCACCCCAGCTGCCGGCCAGCGCCGTTGAGCCGCAGAATACCGCCCAGGCGATGGCGAAGAAGGCATAGCCAATTTTGGTCCCCAGAATATCAAGGACATACCCCGCGACGGGCTGCATAACGGTATAGGCAGCGGAATAGGCTGCAATGATATAGGAGTACTGTTGGGTCGAAATGTGTAACTCTTCCATCAGCGTCGGCGCGGCCGCCGCTACGGTGTTACGGGTCAGGTAGCCCAGCACGGTGCCCAGCGTCACCAGCGCGATCATGTACCAACGTAACCCTTTAATTTTACGCATGTAAACCTCATCGTCTGTTATCTTTCCGCATCAGGTGCGGCCTTTACCGAGCGCAATAAGCGGCCGGGAAAGCGAAACGGAGGATTCAGGAGGGTAGTCCCCTCTGGCCTGAACCTTACCATCAGTTGTTATGTTGAAAGTCGGTATCCATTCCGTATAAGCCGATGCCATAAGCACCGGTAATGCATTCCGTCGGTTTATATGTTGCGACGGCAGAAAGATAACTTGTCATACAACTTTAAAAGTTGAGAGCTGTCACAAAAGTGGGAAAGTTAGTGTGGTCTTTATCCCTTGCCTGGAAAGCCAGAGATGGCGCGCTCTGGCGAGGTGTTTTGCTCCAGGGCGGTCATTTTTTTATCGACGTTTATTGATCTAACTCACGAAAAACAGTTCGGTCTGTAGAAATTGGTGTGATAACTTTGTCAGCATTGTAGTCAATCATCTGAAAGGCTCCCGCACTGGAGCGAAGAGGACACGCGAATGACATCGTTTATGACTGAAGATTTTCTACTTGATACCGAGTTTGCCCGCCGTCTGTACCATGATTACGCCAAAGATCAGCCGATTTTCGACTACCACTGCCACCTTCCGCCGCAGCAGGTTGCCGAAAACTATCGCTTTAAAAACCTGTATGACATCTGGCTGAAAGGCGATCACTATAAATGGCGCGCAATGCGCACTAACGGCGTGCCGGAGCGTCTGTGTACCGGTGATGCGTCCGATCGCGAGAAATTTGACGCCTGGGCGGCCACGGTTCCGCACACTATTGGCAACCCGTTATACCACTGGACCCATTTAGAGCTGCGTCGACCTTTTGGTATTACAGGTAAGCTGTTGTCGCCATCCACCGCCGATGAGATCTGGGACCAGTGTAATGATTTGCTGGCTCAGGATGCCTTCTCCGCCCGCGGAATCATGAAACAGATGAATGTGAAGATGGTCGGTACCACCGACGATCCGATTGATTCTCTTGAGCACCACGCGGCTGTCGCCAAAGACAACTCCTTTGACATCAAAGTGCTGCCGAGCTGGCGCCCGGATAAAGCCTTCAACATCGAGTTGGCGACCTTCAATGATTATATGGCTAAGCTGGGCGAGGTATCCGATACCGATATTCGCCGCTTCGCTGACCTGCAAAGCGCCCTGACCAAACGTCTGGATCATTTTGCCGCACACGGCTGCAAAGTCTCCGATCATGCGCTGGACGTGGTGCTGTTTGCCGAAGCGACCGACGCCGAGCTGGATGACATTCTGGCGCGCCGCCTGGCTGGCGAGACCCTTAGCGAACACGAAGTGGCGCAGTTCAAAACCGCGGTGCTGGTGTTCCTCGGCGCAGAGTATGCCCGTCGCGGCTGGGTCCAGCAGTACCACATTGGCGCGCTGCGTAACAACAACCTCCGTCAGTTCAAACTGTTAGGGCCAGACGTCGGCTTCGACTCGATCAACGATCGTCCGATGGCGGAAGAGCTGTCTAAGCTGCTGAGCAAGCAGAACGAAGAAAACCTGCTGCCGAAAACGATTCTCTACTGCCTGAACCCGCGTGATAACGAAGTGCTGGGCACCATGATCGGTAACTTCCAGGGTGAAGGCATGCCAGGCAAGATGCAGTTCGGCTCCGGCTGGTGGTTCAACGATCAGAAAGACGGTATGGAGCGGCAGATGACCCAGCTGGCGCAGCTCGGGCTGCTGAGCCGCTTCGTCGGGATGTTGACCGACAGTCGCAGCTTCCTCTCCTACACGCGCCACGAATACTTCCGCCGCATTCTGTGCCAGATGATCGGCCGTTGGGTGGCTGCCGGCGAAGCGCCTGCGGATATCGCGCTGCTGGGCGAGATGGTGAAAAACATTTGCTTTAACAATGCGCGTGACTATTTCGCCATTGAACTGAACTAAGGCCAGAGGTCGGTTGATATGCAATACATCAAAATCCATTCGCAGGATAACGTCGCGGTCGCGCTGACGGATATCGCTGCCGGTAGCGTGGTGACGATTGATAATGACTCGGTCACCCTCGGCCAGGATATCGTTCGCGGCCACAAGTTTGCACTGCGCGCTATCGCGAAAGGGGAAAACGTCGTTAAGTACGGGTTGCCGATTGGCCATGCGCTGGCGGATATCGCGCCGGGCGAGCATGTTCATGCGCACAATACGCGCACCAATCTCAGCGACCTTGACGCGTATCGCTATCAACCGGACCTGGTTGCCCAACCGCCACAGCCTGCGGATCGCGAAGTACAGATTTATCGTCGCGCCAACGGTGACGTCGGCGTGCGCAATGAGATGTTGATCATGCCTACCGTCGGCTGCGTCAACGCGATGGCCAGACAAATGCAGAACCGTTTCCTGAAAGAGACGTATGGCGCTGAGGATATCGATGGGGTACATCTCTTCAGCCACACCTATGGCTGCTCGCAGCTTGGGGACGATCACATCAACACTCGCACCATGCTGCAAAATATGGTTCGTCACCCGAACGCCGGGGCGGTGCTGGTGGTTGGCCTTGGCTGTGAAAACAACCAGGTGGAGGCCTTTCGCGAGACGCTGGGCGAGTTTGACCCGCAGCGCGTGCACTTTATGGTTTGCCAGCATCAGGACGATGAAGTGGAGGCGGGGGTTGAGCATCTGCATCAGCTGTATGAAGTGATGCGTCAGGATAAACGCCAGCCGGGCAAGCTCAGCGAGCTGAAGTTTGGCCTCGAGTGCGGGGGATCGGACGGCCTGTCGGGCATTACCGCTAATCCGATGCTGGGCCGCTTCTCAGACTATGTGATCGCCAACGGCGGCACTACCGTGCTGACCGAAGTGCCGGAGATGTTCGGCGCTGAACAGTTGCTGATGAGCCACTGCCGCGACGAAACGACCTTCGACAAGCTGGTGACCATGGTCAATGACTTTAAGCAGTACTTTATTGCTCACGACCAGCCTATTTACGAAAACCCCTCGCCGGGTAATAAGGCCGGAGGGATCACTACTCTCGAAGATAAGTCGCTGGGCTGTACTCAGAAAGCGGGCTCCAGCCAGGTGGTGGATGTTCTGCGCTACGGCGAGCGCCTGAAGGTTCATGGTCTGAATTTACTGAGCGCGCCGGGCAACGACGCGGTCGCCACCAGCGCGCTGGCCGGCGCCGGCTGCCATATGGTGCTGTTCAGCACCGGTCGCGGCACGCCGTACGGCGGCTTTGTGCCAACGGTGAAGATCGCCACCAACAGCGAGCTGGCGGCGAAGAAAAAGCACTGGATCGACTTTGATGCCGGACAGCTGCTCCACGGCAAAACGATGCCGCAGCTGCTGGAAGAGTTTGTGGATGCCATTGTAGCCTTCGCCAACGGTAAACCGACCTGTAATGAGCAGAATGACTTCCGCGAGCTGGCCATCTTTAAAAGCGGTGTTACCCTGTAAAGGCGTATTTGCGTTGGCGCCCAGAGGCTTGGTTTGTGTATCGGCCTGATAGCGTAGCGCCATCGGGCTCGTAACAGCGGCGTTTCAGCCAGTGAAGCGCCGTTTGTTTTTTTCAGTCAGGGAGCTTACATGACCGCGTATTGGCTGGCCCAGGGGGTCGGCGTCATCGCCTTTCTTATCGGCATTACCACCTTTATCAACCGCGATGAACGCCGTTTCAGGCTGCAGCTGGCGGTCTATAGCGCTATTATCGGCGTTCATTTTTTCCTGATGGGCGCCGGGCCGGCTGGAATGAGCGCCGGGCTCAATGCGCTTCGCACGGTCATTTCCTTACGCACCCGTAGCCTGTGGGTGATGACAGTCTTTATCCTCCTGACGTTGATTCTCGGCCTGGGTAAACTGCAGCATGCCATGGAGCTGCTGCCGATCATTGGCACCGTCGCCAGCACCTGGGCGCTGTTTCGCTGCAAAGGGCTAACCGTCCGCTGCGTGATGTGGTGCTCCACCGCCTGCTGGGTCACGCATAATCTGTGGTTGGGTTCCATTGGCGGGACGCTGATCGAAGGCAGTTTCCTGATCGTCAACGGGCTGAATATCATTCGCTTCCGCCGGATGCAAAAGCGCGGTATCGATCCGTTTAAGGTTGAAAACGCAGTACAGGAAGAGAGTCCCTCCGCCCGATAGCGGAGGGGAAAGGCGTTATCCGCGCAGGGCGTTTTTCGCCAGCTGGTCGTCTTCCGCCATGCAGGCCGCGGCGGTAAACAGGGCGTCGGTGGAGGAGTTCAGCGCGGTTTCGCAGGAGTCCTGCAGCACGCCGATAATAAAGCCAACGGCAACCACTTGCATCGCCACATCGTTCGGGATCCCAAACATATTACAGGCCAGCGGGATCAGCAGCAGCGAGCCGCCCGCCACGCCGGAGGCGCCGCAGGCGCACAGCGAAGCGACCACGCTCAGCAGCAGCGCCGTCGGCAGATCCACCGGAATATTCAGCGTATGCACCGCCGCCAGCGTCAGCACGGTGATGGTGATTGCCGCGCCAGCCATATTGATGGTCGCCCCCAGTGGAATAGAGACCGAATAGGTGTCGCGATCCAGATTCAGCTTCTCGCACAGCGCCATATTCACTGGAATGTTGGCGGCGGAGCTGCGGGTGAAGAACGCGTAAACGCCGCTTTCGCGCAGGCAGGTGAGCACCAGCGGATAGGGGTTGCGGCGGATCTTCCAGAACACCAGCAGCGGATTAATCACCAGCGCTACCAGCAGCATACAGCCCACCAGCACCAGCAGCAGCTGGGCATAGCCCCACAGGGTCTCGAAACCGGTGGTCGCCAGGGTGGAAGATACCAGGCCGAAGATCCCCAGCGGCGCAAAGCGGATCACCACTTTAACGATAAAGGTCACCGCGTGGGAGACGTCGTTGATCAGGTTTTTGGTGGTGTCGTTACCATGACGCAGGGCGAAGCCAAGCCCCACCGCCCACACCAGAATGCCGATATAGTTGGCGTTCAGCAGAGCGTCGATCGGGTTGGACACCATGCTCATCAGCAGGCCGCGCAGCACCTCAACAATCCCCGACGGCGGCGTGATGCTGTCGGCGGCGGTGGTTAAGTGCAGGGTCGAGGGAAAGAGAAAACTGAACAACACCGCGGTCAGCGCCGCGCTAAAGGTGCCCAGCAGATAGAGAAACAGAATGGGGCGTATACTGGTTTTTTGTCCGTGCTGATGGTTGGCGATCGAGGCCATCACCAGCATCAATACCAGCACCGGCGCTACCGCTTTTAACGCGCCGACGAACAGGGTCCCCAGCAGACCGACGGCGATAGCCGCAGGCTTAGAGACCAGCGCCAGCAGCACGCCAAGCACCAGACCGATTAAAATTTGTTTCACCAGGCTGCCTTGCGCCAGGCGGGAGAGCCACCCTGATGAGGGAGTGCGTGTTGTCATAATTCATTCCTTCCAGTGATGTAGCAAGCCATCCCAGCCACGTATTATTTTTTACGTTTATGTCAGGATGTAAGTAGATGTTTGCATAGTCGAGTATACGGAAAGAAAGACTGGCGGGAAGCGTAAAATACTGTGATTTTAATATGGATCTTATTTTTTAACTGCGTAGCAACATAATTGTGACATGAGCAGGTATTCTCGTTACGAGAACGTCTGCTATAGCTGATTACCGCGCCGCCAGCGAGGGCCGACGGCGCGGTAGCAGATTACTCTGGCAGTTTGCGCTGCTTGTCGTGCTGCCTGTTGACCCAGGCGTTAATCAGCAGCGTGACGGCCAGGATGCCGCCCACCACGCCCAGCGAGATGGCAACCGGGATATGGTAGAAGTCGACGATCAGCATCTTCACGCCAATAAACACCAGGATCACCGACAGACCGTATTTGAGCATCGAGAAGCGCTCGGCGACCCCCGCCAGCAGGAAGTACATGGCGCGCAGGCCGAGGATGGCGAACAGGTTCGAGGTCAGCACGATAAACGGATCGGTGGTGACCGCGAAGATTGCCGGGATACTGTCGACGGCGAAAATCACGTCGCTCAGTTCCACCAGAATCAGCACCAGCAGCAGCGGGGTGGCGAACAGCACCCCGTTTTTACGGGTGAAGAAGCGCTCGCTCTCGATTTTATCGGTCATCCGCAGATGGCTGCGGATCCAGCGCACCAGCGGTTTATCGCCGATGCCGGAGTCGTCCTCTTTCGCCAGCGCCATCTTCACGCCGGTAAACAGCAGGAAGGCGCCAAAGACGTACAGCAGCCAGTCGAACTGCGAAATCAGCCAGCTGCCGGCGAAGATCATAATGGTACGCAGAACGATCGCGCCCAGTACGCCATACACCAACACCCGGCGCTGCAGAGCAGGCGGTACGGCGAAATAGCTGAACAGCATCAACCAGACGAAGACGTTATCGACCGCCAGCGCTTTTTCAATCAGATAACCGGTGAGGAAGGCTAAGGCCTGCGGATCGGCGACGGCCCGGCCCTGGGTTTGCACCAGATACCACCAGAAGGCGGCGTTGAACAGCAGAGAAAGCGTGACCCAGAGGATTGACCAGCCAGCGGCCTGCTTCATGGTCATGCTATGCGAACCGCGTCGTCCCTGAAGCAGCAGGTCGATTGCCAACATGATCGCGACAACGACAGCGAATCCACCCCATAGCAACGGCGTGCCGACAGTATTCATTTGATATTCCTTACATAAAAACAAAACGGCTGACGTCGGAAGACGGCAGCCGCTGCGCTTTTATGCATAGACCTCGCCTTCCGGCAAGGTCTCACTTACAACAACCAAAGTACATCGCGATGGGCTTTGGTTATTGCCCGGCGACCGGATGCGGTATTGCACGCATCGTAATGACGATCAACCGGCAAGGAAGTTACTCCCCTTTGCACGTAACAAAATATGTCACAGGGCGGTTTTCGTCAATGGCGGCCGGTCGGGCCTTTACACTCTTTTACGCCAGCGGCTGCGTATCGGCCGGGAAGATCACCCCGGTATGGCGACGAATTTCGCTGGACAGTTTGGCGGTGATCCGGCTCACCGCCAGGCCCGGGTGATCCACATCCTGTGTCTCCACCAGCCGCGCAAAGGTCTCCGCCTCATACAGCATGGTATTAATGTGCTGGGGCTGCGTCAGGTCCTGGGCTTTACCGCCGCGCGGCACAAACGCCAGCTTCTGACATTCGGAGATTTTTTCGATCACTAACGCGCCGTCTTCGCCCTGAATTTCACTGGGGATCGCGGAATCGCTAACTTTGGAGTGATGCAGCGTCACGTCGAAGTCGCCATAGCTCAGCACCACGGTGCCCTGGGCGTCTACGCCGCTGTCCAGCAGGCTGGCGGTGGCAAGAACGGCCTGCGGCTCGCCCCACAGCGCCACAGCGGACGCCAGGCAATAGAAGCCGATATCCATAATCGAACCGTTAGAGAACGCCGGGTTAAAGGTGTTGGGGTTTTCGCCGTCAAGGTAGCGCTGATAGCGCGAGGAGTACTGACAGTAGTTGATAAAGGCTTTGCGTAGTTTGCCCACTTTAGCGAGCGTTTCTTTCAGTAGGAGAAAGTTAGGCAGACTGGCGGTTTTAAAGGCTTCAAACAGCACCACGTTATTTTCTTTCGCCAGCGCTATCGCCGCCTCAGACTTCCTGCAGGTTCGACGCCAGCGGCTTTTCGCAAATGACGTGCTTCTTATGGCTCAGGAACAGCCGGGTCTGCGGAAAGTGCAGCGAGTTCGGGCTGGCAATATAGACCGCGTCAACGTCAGGGCTCTGTGCCAGTTCATCGAGCGAGGTAAACAGATGCTCGACCGGATAGTCTTTGGCGAAGGCTTGCGCCTGTTCGAGGCTGCGGGAGTAGATGGCGGTAAGTTTATATTTGCCGGTTTCATGGGCGGCATCGACAAACTGCTTGGTGATCCAGTTTGTGCCAACAACTGCGAAACGTATCATAAACGTTGACGAACTCCGTTAAAGGGAACCTGCCGCCACTCTATCATGCCGTCATGACAAAACCAGTGCGTCACTACGCAGAACGATTTAACGAAAGGTGCGTCAGCCACAGGCGGGTGTCGAACTCCAGCTGGTGGTACTGCGGCTCCATATGGCAGCACAGCTGATAGAAAGCCTTGTTGTGATCCTTCTCTTTCAGATGCGCCAGTTCATGAACCACGATCATCCGCAGAAAGGCTTCCGGCGCGTCGCGAAATACCGTCGCCACGCGAATTTCCGCTTTAGCTTTCAGCTTACCGCCCTGCACGCGGGAAATGGCGGTATGCAGGCCGAGCGCATTGTTCAGCACGTGGATCTTACTGTCATACATCACTTTGTTGATCGGCGCCGCGCCGCGCAGAAAGCGGTTTTTCAAGTCCTGGGTGTACTGATACAGCGCTTTATCGCTGTTAACGTCGTGCCCTTGCGGATAGCGCTTTTGCAGCACCTCGCCGAGGCGGCCTTGCTCGATTAACGTGGTCACCTGCGCCAGCAGCGATTCAGGATAGCCCTGTAAATAAATGAGTTTTGTCATCGTCTTATCATTATGTCTGTCAGGAGGGCAGTTCAGCCACGGTCATGGTAAAGACCAGCGGCGCGGTACCCTCATTGCGGTAACCGTGCTCTATTTCGGTGCGGGCCACCGCCGATTCCCCGGCCGCCACCGTGCGGCAGGTCTCGCCAAGCGTCAGCGTCAGCGCGCCGGCTTCCACGTGCAGCAGCTCGAAGGTTGTTGCCGGGTGGCCGGGCGAGGTAAAGGCTTCGCCGGGCTGCATCTCCCAGCGCCACAGCTCAATCATATTCGGCCCGGCGGTGCCGGCGAGGAGCCTGGCGCTGCCCCCCAGCGGGCCTTGCCAGAGGGTGGGGCTCGGCTCGGCGGGAAGAATATGCCACGCGGGTTCGCTTGCCACATTGACAATATCCGCTACCGATACGCCCAGCGCGGCGGCGAGTTTGCAGAGAATCGCAATGCTGGGATTGGCGGCCTCTTTTTCCATCTCGACCAGCATACCTTTGCTGATGCTGGCCCGGCGCGACAGCTCGTCCAGCGACATTTTTTTCGCTTTACGGTAGGCCTTCAGCCGCGTGGCGACGGCGCGACTTACCTGGTCGACATCAGATCCTGAATCGGTCGTTATATTGACTTTTACGTTCATTGGTCACTATGATGAAACAAATTGGTCATTACAGGATTATCGAATGCGTAGCGTAACGCCGTCAATCGAATCTGCGGTCAGCCGCCTGGCGCCGGGCTTTCGGGCATTAAGTATTGTGGTGGAGAGCGCGCCGGTGGCCGATCCCGCCGTCGCGGAGCAGGCGCTGGCCGAGGCCTGCCTGGCGGTGCAGCAGGATGATGTGCCCTGGGCGCAAGCGCACCTGGCGGCATGGGATGAAGCGTTCAGCGCCTTCGGCGCGAAGGCGAAACGTACCCCCTGTTCGGCGCAGGCGCTGCGCAAGCGGGTGCTGAAAGAGGGGAGCCTGCCGGCCATCGATCCGGTGGTGGATATCTACAACGCGATCAGCATTCGCTATGCCGTCCCGGTCGGTGGGGAAAATCTGGCCGCCTACCGTGGCGAACCGCGGCTGGCCATTGCCCGCGGCGATGAGCCATTCGATACGCTAAAATCGGCAGAGCTGGTAGTGGAATATCCGGAGCCGGGCGAAGTAATCTGGCGGGATGATATAGGCGTAACCTGCCGACGCTGGAACTGGCGACAGGGCGTGCGCACCCGGCTGGACAGCGGCGCGCAGACGATGTGGTTTATTCTCGAAAGCCTGCCGGCGATGCCGTTGTCGGCCCTGCATGAGGCGGGAGAGCGGCTGGTAGGTTATCTGCAGCAGCTGATGCCCGGCGCTCGCGCGTCGATAACGCTGCTGCGAGCCGATGACGAGGGCGATCTACGCTGAGCGGCGATGATCAGCGATCTCTCTTCAACTGGACAGGATTTGCGTATAAACTCGCGGGTTTTACTATTCCGGAGGCGGAGAGGCGATGAGCCAGGCAGAGTTAAACGGTGAGTTATTCACATTAGAGCGGTTCCCACCTAACGCTGAAGAAGAAGCGCTTCAGGCATGGGAAGCGGCGGATGAATATCTGCTGCAACAGGTGAATGACGTCGACGGCCTGACGCTCATCTTCAACGACGGCTTCGGCGCGCTCGCCTGCGCGCTGGCGGAGCGCAACCCGGTCAGTATCAACGACTCCTTTATTTCCGAGCTGGCGACCCGCCACAACCTGCGGATGAACGGTATCGATGAAGAGAGCGTGCGCTTTCAGGATAGCCTGAGCCCGCTACCGGCCGCGCCGGCGCTGGTGCTGATTAAGGTGCCAAAACAGCTGGCGCTGCTGGAACAGCAGCTGCGCGCCCTGCGCGAAGTAGTTACGCCGGAAACCCGCATCATCGCCGCGGCGAAAGCCCGTGATGTGCACAACTCGACGCTGGCGCTGTTTGAAAAAATCCTCGGCACCACCACCACCTCGCTGGCCTGGAAAAAAGCGCGTCTGATCCACTGCGTTTTCACCGCTCCTGAGCTTGCCGATGCGCCGCAAACCTACAGCTGGGAGCTGGACGGCACGCCGTGGACCATCCATAACCACGCCAACGTTTTTGCCCGCAGCGGGCTGGATATCGGCGCGCGTTTCTTCCTGCAGCACTTACCCTCTGATTTAGAAGGCGAGATCGCCGATCTCGGCTGCGGCAATGGGGTGATTGGCCTGCAGGCGCTGGCGCAAAATCCAAACGCCAGCGTGATGTTCACCGATGAGTCGCACATGGCGGTGGCTTCCAGCCGGTTGAACGTCGAGCGCAATCTGCCGGACGATATCGCACGCTGTGAATTCATGGTCAACAACTCGCTCTCCGGCGTTGAGCCCGACCGCTTTACGGCGATTCTGTGTAATCCGCCGTTCCATCAGCAGCACGCCATTACCGACCATATCGCCTGGCAGATGTTTAACGATGCCCGCCGCAGCCTGAAATACGGCGGCGAGCTGTACGTCGTCGGCCACCGCCACCTCGATTACTTCCGTAAGGTGAAGCGCGCGTTTGGTAATTGCACGACGATTGCGACGAACAATAAGTTTGTCATTTTGAAAGCAACCAAGGTGCGTAAGCAGCGCTGATTCTTGTCGCGGTTTCCCCCGGCTCGCGGCTGTCGCCTTAGCCGGGCTAGCGTGCGGGATTATCGTGGTAGCCCGGGGAAGGCGCATCGCGCCGCCCCCGGGACAGGGCTAAATCGCCAGCGCCAGTTTAGTGCCCTGGGCAATCGCCCGACGCGCATCCAGCTCCGCCGCTACGTCGCAACCGCCGATGAGATGCACCGTTTTCCCCGCCGCGCGCAGCGGATCCGCCAGCTCGCGGCGCGGCTCCTGACCGGCGCAGATCACCACCTGATCGACCGCCAGCAACTGGCGCTCGCCGCCGATAGTGACATGTAACCCTTCATCATCGATCTTTTCATAGCTGACCGCCGGGATCATTTTCACCCCGCGCGCCAGCAGCGTCGCGCGGTGGATCCAGCCGGTGGTTTTGCCGAGCCCTTCGCCCGGTTTGCTGGCTTTGCGCTGCAGCATCACAATCTGTCGCGGGCTTTTACTCAGTTGCGGGCCTTCAGCACTCAGCCCTCCCGCCGTTTGCAGGCTGGTATCGATACCCCATTCGCGGCAGAACTCGCCGATATTCTGGCTGGTGGCCACGCCCGACTGGCTTAAAAACATCGCGGTGTCGAAGCCGATACCGCCGCAGCCGATAATCGCCACCTTCGCGCCAACCGGTGCTTTATCGCGCAAGACATCAAGATAGCTCAGCACTTTTGGATGATCGATCCCGTCGATCGCCGGCAGGCGCGGGGCGATACCGGTGGCGAGGATCGTCTCATCGAACGCCAGCAGATCGTCTGTCGTGACGCGGGTGTTCAGGCGTAGATCGACACCATGAAGATCGAGCATGGTGCGGTAGTAACGCAACGTCTCGTGAAACTCCTCTTTGCCGGGGATCTGTTT
>ERZ1023901.191-NODE-191-length-12765-cov-6.771282_pt1 | contig 12765 bp, 10 predicted proteins | sample MGYA00380401_ERZ1023901 | MGnify/ENA primary metagenome ERZ1023901 (study PRJEB33179, sample SAMN07448997) | human gut metagenome | biome: Human-gut; feature: Human associated habitat; material: Faeces | host: Homo sapiens | place: India: Bhopal | collected... | reverse complement strand
ATACAGTTATAGTCGAGGCGTATCGTCGGCAGCTTCAGATGCCAGCGAATAGACGCCAGACGAATTACCAGGGTGACCACCATCCCCATCATTGCCGAATTCTCCAGCGGGAGATGAAAGGTGTCGTGTGCCGTGGCGTGGACAATACCGCCGACGATACAGGCGGTGGCGTAGATTTCGGTACGCAGAATCATAGGAATTTCCCGCGCCAGCACGTCGCGAATAAGCCGACCGCCCACGCCTGTCACCAACCCCATGCACACCGCGACCAGCGGGCCGCTGCCAGCGAGAAAAGCTTTATTGACGCCAATGCCGACAAACACCGCCAGACCGACGGCATCAAGAACGGGCAGGATCCATTTCGGCAGCCGGCGAGGCTGGCGGACCAGCAGGATGGTCAGCATGCTGGTGACCATCGCCACCACCAGATCGGTGGGATCTTTGACCCAGAATACCGGGCCATTCGCCAGCGCCATGTCGCGGATGGTCCCGCCGCCTACCGCCGTCACTACCCCTAACACCAGCACGCCGAATGGGTCCATACGCAGTTTTCCGGCCAGCAGTACGCCGGAGATCGCGAAGACAGCTGTGCCAATAATATCCAGCCAATAGACAAGCATCGTTGATTCCCACTGAACATCCGGTGTGCCGGATGATTATTTTACCTGGTCAAGCGCCGCACAAAGTTGTTTGGCGGCGAGGATAATACGTGGGCCGGCGCGTTCAAACCAGTCGCTGTGTAACGCAATCAACGAAATGGTGAGCTGATGTTGCCAAAAGCGCTGCGCTTCGGCAATGCGGCTGGCATCCCCGGTCACCACAATCGCCTGCGGCTGGCGGGCCAGCACCTGTTCGCGGCTCACCTGCGGCCAGGGAACGCGGCTGGTGGCGAAGATATTCTCGCCGCCACAAAGCCTTAGCACCTGATCCTGAATCGAACCGGGGCCGCTGGTGAACAGCGGTGCGGAGCCGAACTGCAGGAAGACGCGTTTCTTCGGCGCGTTGGCATAGCGCGCTTTCAACGCATCGTATTCCTGCTGCATCGCCTGCGCCGCCTGCTGTGCTTTTTCCGGCTGCGGGCTCCACTGCGCCAGCTCACGCAGGGTAGCGATGATCTCTTCTATGGTCGAGGTCTGTACCCACAGGACATGAATACCCAGAGACTGCAGCTGGTTAACCTGGCGTTCGGCATTGCCCCCGCGCCAGGCCAGCACCACGTCTGGCTTGAGCGCCACGATGCGTTCCAGGTTCATTCCCTGCCAGCTGGCAACCTGTTCGATCGTTTTGGCCTGCGAAGGATAATCGGAATAGCTGCTGACGCCGACTGGCGTGATCCCGGCGGCAAAGGCCAGTTCGGTATTGGCGGGGGAGAGGGTGATCACCCGCGGCGCGGCCAGCAGCCACGCCGGGGCGAGTAACAGCAGCGCGGCAAGCGCGAAGGATAGCGACTTAGCCACGTGCCAGGTTCTGTACCAGATTCTCCACCATCAGGGTGGACTGTCTGGCGGCGACCGCAAGGAACTCCTCAAAGCTGAGGTGGGACTGCTGGTCGGCCACGTCGGAGATAGCGCGAACCACCACGAAGGGAACCTTAAAGTTATGGCAGACGTGGGCGATGGCGGTCGCTTCCATTTCCACAGCGATCGCCTGCGGGAAATTATGGCGGATCTTCGCCAGACCGACAGAGCCGTTAATGAAGGCATCCCCGCTAACGATGAGGCCGCGAACGGCGTTGAGATCTAACGCTTTAATGCAGCTCTCTGCGGCGGCCACCAGTTTTTCATCCGCCTTAAAATCCGCCGGGCAGCCAGGGAGCTGGCCGTATTCATAGCCGAAGGCGGTGACGTCGGCGTCGTGGTAGCGCGCTTCATCGGAGACGACGATATCGCCGACCTTCAGCGTCGACGCCAGGCCGCCGGCAGAACCGGTATTAATGATCACGTCAGGCTGGCAGCGCTCCAGCAGCAGGGTCGCGCCCATCGCCGCCGCTACTTTTCCGATACCAGACTTCAGCAGAGCGACGTCAACGCCGTGAAGTTGGCCGGTATAGATTTCGCTTCCGCCAATGGTGATGGTCTGGCGGTTTTCGATTTTGTCGCGCAGAAGGGTAACTTCCTCTTCCATAGCGCCAATAATGCCAATTTTCATAGATTTACTCGCGATGTGTCAGGTTTAGTTGCATAGTCTATCATGCGCTTAAGGGGAAGCGTATTGCTCGCGCGGGAGAGGCTATGGCAAAGATTGATTTTCGCAACAAGATAAACTGGCGTCGACGCTTCCGTTCGCCGCCGCGGGTGGAGACGGAGCGCGACATCCTGCGGATCTTTGAAAGCGATCGGGGACGGATCGTCAACTCGCCGGCAATCCGCCGCCTGCAGCAAAAAACTCAGGTCTTCCCGCTCGAGCGCAACGCGGCGGTGCGCACTCGCCTGACCCACTCGCTGGAGGTGCAGCAGGTGGGGCGCTATATCGCCAAAGAGGTGCTGAGCCGGCTGAAAGAGCTGAGGCTGCTGGAAGAGTATGGCCTGGAAGAGCTGACCGGGCCATTCGAGAGCGTGGTGGAGATGGCCTGCCTGATGCACGATATCGGCAATCCCCCGTTTGGCCATTTTGGCGAAGCGGCGATTAACGACTGGTTCCGTCAGCGCCTGGCGCCCGGCGATGCGCTCGGGCAGCCGCTGACCGACGATCGCTGCGAAGTGCAGGCCTTACGCCTGCATGACGGAGAAACATCGCTTAATGCGCTGCGCCGTAAAGTGCGCCAGGATCTCTGCAGCTTTGAGGGCAACGCGCAGGGCATTCGTCTGGTCCATACGCTAATGCGTATGAACCTGACCTGGGCGCAGGTGGGATGTATCCTGAAATATACTCGTCCGGCGTGGTGGTCTGAGGAGACGCCGGCCAGCCACAGTTATTTAATGAAGAAACCTGGCTATTATTTAGCCGAAGAAGAGTATGTTGCGCGTTTGCGTAAAGAACTGGATCTCGCGCCTTACAATCGGTTTCCATTAACCTGGATTATGGAGGCTGCGGATGACATCTCATATTGCGTCGCGGATCTCGAGGACGCGGTGGAAAAACGTATTTTTAGCGCAGAACAGCTCTATCAGCATCTTTACGACGCCTGGGGCAGTCATGAAAAAGGCTCGTTATTTTCGCAGGTAGTAGAAAATGCCTGGGAGAAATCGCGAGCCAATTATCTGAAGCAGAGCGCGGAAGATCAGTTTTTTATGTATTTGCGGGTGAATACGCTGAATAAGCTGGTGCCCTACGCGGCGCGCCGATTTATTGACAACCTACCGGCAATCTTCACAGGGGACTTTAATCATGCGTTGCTGGAGGACGACAGCGATTGCAGTCAGCTACTGGAGCTCTATAAAAATGTGGCGATGAAACAGGTCTTTAGCCATCCGGATGTTGAGCAGCTGGAATTGCAGGGCTACCGGGTGATCAGCGGCCTGTTGGATATCTATCAGCCGCTGCTGAAATTATCGCTGGAGGATTTCAGCGAATTAGTAGCGCAGGAGCGGGTACGGCGTTTACCCATTGCCTCCCGGCTGTATCAGAAACTTTCGACCCGTCACCGGCTGGCCTATGTTGAAGCGGTAAATAAACTGGCGCGTACGGCGCCCGAATTTGCGCTGATGGAATACTATTATCGCTGCCGTCTGATTCAGGACTATATCAGCGGGATGACGGATTTGTATGCGTGGGATGAATATCGGCGACTCATGGCGGTGGAATAGGCTGGAGTTTTGTAAAGATGGACAATAAATTTTTACTTTTTCCAGAAACTTAATTCCGGAACTTAGCGTTATAAAATGACTCTGATAGTCACGTACACAGCAACTTTCGTTACCTGATATTGAGATTGAAACTGATGAAAAAAACCACGTTAGCAATGAGTGCACTGGCTCTGAGTTTAGGTCTGGCGTTGTCCCCGCTCTCTGCGAGCGCGGCAGAAACGGCATCTTCGGCCACTAATGCACAGCAGATGCCAAGCCTGGCCCCGATGCTGGAGAAGGTGATGCCGTCGGTGGTGAGCATTAACGTTGAAGGTAGCACCACCGTTAATACTCCACGGATGCCACGCAACTTCCAGCAGTTCTTTGGCGATAATTCGCCGTTCTGCCAGGATGGTTCTCCTTTCCAGAGTTCGCCGTTTTGCCAGGGCGGCGGACAGGGCGGTCAGCCTGACGGCGGCCAGCAGCAGAAATTTATGGCGCTGGGCTCCGGCGTCATCATTGATGCCGCCAAAGGGTATGTGGTGACCAACAACCACGTCGTGGACAACGCCACCACGATTAAGGTTCAGCTGAGCGATGGCCGTAAGTTTGATGCCAAAGTCGTCGGCAAAGATCCGCGCTCTGATATCGCGCTGATTCAGATTCAGGAGCCAAAAAACCTGACGGCGATTAAGCTTGCCGACTCCGATGCGCTGCGCGTCGGTGATTACACCGTGGCTATCGGCAACCCGTTTGGTCTGGGCGAAACCGTGACCTCCGGGACCGTCTCCGCGCTGGCCCGTAGCGGCCTCAACGTGGAAAACTACGAAAACTTTATCCAGACCGATGCGGCGATTAACCGCGGGAACTCCGGCGGCGCGCTGGTGAACCTCAACGGCGAGCTGATCGGTATCAACACCGCCATTCTGGCGCCGGACGGCGGCAACATCGGTATCGGTTTTGCTATCCCGAGCAACATGGTGAAAAACCTGACCGAGCAGATGGTGAAATATGGCCAGGTGAAACGCGGTGAGCTCGGCATTATGGGCACCGAACTGAACTCTGAGCTGGCGAAAGCGATGAAAGTCGATGCCCAGCGCGGGGCCTTCGTCAGCCAGGTAATGCCAGGTTCGGCGGCCGCGAAAGCGGGCATTAAAGCCGGCGATGTCATCACCTCCCTCAACGGGAAAGCGATCAGCAGCTTCGCCGCGTTGCGTGCCCAGGTCGGCACCATGCCTATCGGCAGCAAAGTTGAGCTTGGTCTGCTGCGCGACGGCAAACCGGTGACCGTGACCGTCGAACTGCAGCAGAGCAACCAGACCCAGGTTGACTCCAGCACCATCTTCAACGGGATTGAAGGGGCGGAAATGAGCAATAAGGGTCAGGATAAGGGCGTGGTGGTCAATAATGTGAAAGCCGGTACCCCGGCGGCACAGATTGGCCTCAAGAAAGGCGACGTCATCGTCGGGGCGAATCAGCAGTCGGTGAAAAACATCGCCGATCTGCGGAAAATCTTCGACGCCAAACCGTCCGTACTGGCGCTGAACATTCAGCGCGGCGACGCCTCTATCTATCTGCTGTTGCAGTAACCGCCAGCGCTCGCTTCCCAGCCCCTTCCCTCGCCGAGGGCAGGGGCTTTTTTCGTTCTGTGACCGCCCCCACAACTCCACATATCTCACCCCGGCTTAGTGCAAATGCACAATGCAGCGCGACGATGACTCTTTTATGCTGGTGCCCAGCAAAGGGGAGGACTACATGGCTGGCTGGCATCTTGATACCAAAATGGCGCAGGATATTGTGGCGCGGACCATGCGCATCATCGATACCAATATCAACGTGATGGATGCCCGCGGGCGGATCATCGGCAGCGGCGATCGGGAAAGGATTGGTGAATTGCACGAAGGCGCGCTGCTGGTCCTCTCCCAGGGGCGGGTGGTGGATATCGACGACGCGGTCGCTCGCCATCTGCACGGGGTTCGCCAGGGGATTAACCTGCCGCTGCGCCTGGAGGGGGAGATCGTCGGGGTGATCGGCCTGACCGGCGAGCCGGAGTCGCTGCGAAAATATGGCGAGCTGGTGTGCATGACAGCAGAGATGATGCTGGAGCAGTCGCGGCTGATGCATCTCCTGGCCCAGGACAGCCGTCTGCGCGAAGAGCTGGTGATGAACCTGATTCAGGCGGAAGAGCATACCCCGGCGCTGAACGAATGGGCTCAGCGTTTAGGCATCGATCTCAATCAGCCGCGCGTGGTGGCGATGATTGAGGTAGACAGCGGTCAGCTCGGCGTGGACAGCGCGATGGCGGAACTGCAACAGTTACAGAACGCGCTGACCACCCCCGATCGCAATAATCTGGTGGCCATTGTCTCGCTCACGGAAATGGTGGTGCTGAAACCTGCGCTGAACAGCTTTGGCCGCTGGGACGCTGACGATCACGTCCGGCGCGTCGAGCAGCTTATCGCCAGGATGAAAGAGAATGGCCAGCTGCGCTTTCGCGTGGCGCTGGGCAACTTCTTCACCGGCCCAGGAAGTATCGCCCGCTCTTACCGTACCGCACGGACGACGATGATGGTTGGCAAGCAGCGGATGCCGGAGAGCCGCAGTTATTTCTATCAGGATCTCATGCTGCCGGTGCTGCTCGACAGCCTGCGCGGCGGCTGGCAGGCCAATGAGCTGGCCCGTCCGCTGGCGCGTTTGAAGGCCATGGACAACAACGGGCTGCTGCGGCGGACGCTGCAGGCGTGGTTTCGCCATAACGTGCAGCCGCTGGCGACGTCAAAGGCGCTGTTTATTCATCGCAATACGCTGGAGTACCGGTTGAACCGTATCTCGGAGCTGACCGGCCTGGATCTCGGTAGCTTTGACGACAGGCTGCTGCTGTATATCGCGCTGCAGCTGGACGAACAACGCTAAGACGTGGAGGCAAAAAAATGCCGGGCAGCGACGCGCCATACCCGGCCTGGACGATGCATGCTGTCTGGAGTGGATAGAGACCACCAGCCCGGCCAGGCAACGCGCCGCCGGGATGCTCTTACTTACGGGTGAGCTTTTCCAGATCGGCTTCGATTTCACTGATCTTATTGGTGACCACGCTTTCCAGATGGCGTAAATCGTCGAGGATTTTACGCTTGAGATCGATTTCAGTGCGATCGCGCTGGCAGATCTGATCCAGCTCGTCGATAACGTAGCGCAGATTGGGGCTGATCTCCTGGACCTCTTTATAGCCCTGGCCGACGCCGTCGGCGACGACGGTTTTGCGCTGACGCGGATATTTGAACTTCACGCTCTTGGCGAAGAATTCGCCTTTGTCTTTCTGAAAATAGATTTTCAGAATGTCGTTGTTAGCTTCCTGCCGCAGGCTATAGCGATCGATCTCATCAGGGTTGGTAATGCCAAGACTTTTCAGATTATCGTACATAACGGTACCTTTGATAGCATCATAACCATTGAATAATTAACGAAAAAATCCATTTTCGCCAGCATCAAATATAAAAAAAGCGGGATATCTCCCGCTTTTTATTTGCTTTAGTCGATGGTGCGCAGCAGCTCGTTAATGCCGACCTTGCCGCGGGTTTTGGCATCGACTTTCTTCACAATCACCGCGCAGTACAGGCTGTATTTACCATCTTTCGACGGCAGGTTGCCTGAGACCACCACCGAGCCAGCCGGTACGCGGCCGTAGAAGACTTCGCCGGTTTCGCGATCGTAGATTTTGGTGCTCTGACCGAGGTAAACGCCCATGGAGATGACGGAGCCTTCTTCGACAATCACCCCTTCAACCACTTCAGAGCGCGCGCCGATGAAGCAGTTATCTTCGATGATGGTCGGGTTCGCCTGCAGCGGCTCCAGTACGCCACCGATGCCGACACCGCCGGACAGATGCACGTTTTTACCGATCTGCGCGCAGGAGCCGACGGTGGCCCAGGTATCAACCATGGTGCCTTCGTCAACGTAGGCGCCGATGTTAACGTAGGACGGCATCAGCACAGTGTTGCGGGCGATGAACGCGCCCTGGCGCACGGCGGCCGGCGGCACCACGCGGAAACCTTCTTTCTGAAAACGCGCTTCGTCGTAGTCAGCGAATTTCATCGGCACTTTATCGAAGTAGCGGCTTTCCGCACCATCGATAACCTGGTTATCGTTAATACGGAAAGAGAGCAGTACCGCCTTCTTCAGCCACTGATGCGTCACCCACTGACCGTCGATCTTCTCAGCGACGCGCAGCGCGCCGGAATCAAGAAGGGCGATAACCTGGTTAACCGCTTCGCGGGTCACGGTATCCACATTAGCCGGCGTAATGTCGGCGCGACGCTCGAAAGCGGACTCAATAACGTTCTGTAACTGCTGCATTGTTTCTTTCCATTCACTAAAAAAAATACGTCACCCTTTATCGTTTGGATTGAGGGCCGCTGTCAACCGTTGTTGCACTTCTTGTTGCAGCTCATTATTAAGGGCACGCCGGTCGGCGGTGGCGATTATAAATAAATCTTCTACTCGCTCACCAATTGTCGTAATTCGCGCCCCGTGAAGCGATATCCCGAGGTCGGCGAACACCTGCCCGACGCGGGCGAGCAGCCCGGGCTGGTCGAGCGCTATCAGCTCCAGAAACGATTTTCGGTCGGTATGAGTCGGCAGGAAATTCACCTCGGTGTCCACGGAAAAATGGCGTAGCTTTGCCGCCTGACGACGCGGGGCCGGAGGCTGCCAGCTGCGCTGAGTGATGGTCTGCTCCAGCCCCTGGCGGATCGCCTCGTGGCGGTCGGCGGAAAGGGGGCTGCCGTCGGGCTCAAGGACGATAAAGGTATCCATCGCCATACCGTCGCGGGTGGTGAAGATCTGCGCGTCGTGGACGCTGAGGTTGCGACGGTCAAGTTCGCCACACACCGCGGCGAACAGGTAAGGGCGATCCGGGCTCCAGATAAAAATCTCCGTACCGCCGCGGGTGGCCTGCGAGCTCAGCAGGATCATCGGTTTATTCAGATCGTGGCGCAGCAGGTTGCGGGCGTGCCAGGCGAGCTGCGTCGGCGTATGTCGCACGAAATAGTTGGCGCGGCAGCGGTTCCAGATCTGATGCAGCGCCTCTTCATTAATATTGTCCATCCGCAGCAGGGCCAGCGCCTGCAGCTGATGGTGACGCACTCGTTCGCGCATGTCTGGGGTGCTTTGCATGCCGCGACGCAGCTGCTTCTCGGTGGCGAAATAGAGTTCACGCAGCAGGCTCTGCTTCCAGCTGTTCCACAAGGTTTCGTTGGTGGCGCAGATATCGGCGACGGTCAGACATACCAGATAGCGCAGACGATTTTCTGTTTGCACCTCCTCGGCGAACTGCTTAATCACCTCCGGATCCTGAATATCGCGCCGCTGGGCGGTGACCGACATCAGCAGGTGGTGACGCACCAGCCAGGCGACCAGCTGCGTTTCGCGCGAGTTCAGCCCGTGCAGCTCGGCAAACTTCAGCACATCCTGCGCGCCGAGGATCGAGTGGTCGCCGCCGCGCCCTTTGGCGATGTCGTGGAACAGGGCGGCAATTAAGATCAGCTCCGGGTGCGTTAAGCGCGGCCACAGCTCCACGCACAGCGGGTGGCGGCTGCGGGTTTCTTCTTTGGCAAAGCTTTCCAGCTTGAGCATCACCCGGACGGTGTGTTCATCGACGGTGTAGGCGTGAAACAGGTCGAACTGCATCTGGCCGACGATATGCGACCACTGCGGCATATAGGCCCACAGTACGCTGTGGCGATGCATCGGCAGCAGCCCGCGACTTACCGCTCCCTGATGGCGCAGCATACTAAGAAAGAGCGTGCGCGCCTCCGGGATATAGCACAGCGGCTGGGTGAGATGACGGCGGGCGTGGCGCAGATGGCGCAACGTTGTTGAGTAGATGCCGGTGATGGTGCTATTGCGCACCATGATATAAAACATGCGCAGAATGGCCTGCGGTTCGCGAATAAACAGCGTGTCGTCACGCAGATCGATAAGGGTGCCGCGCAGCTGGAAATCATCATCGATCGGGCGTGGTTTTTCATCCTCGGTCAGGGCGAGGATAGCCTCCTCAAACAGCTGAAGCAGCATCTGATTCAGCTCGCTCACCCGGCGGGTAACGCGGAAGAAGTCCTTCATCATGTGTTCAATCGGCTGGGTGCCGTCGCCTTCATAGCCTAGCCGGCGGGCCACGCTGAGCTGGCGGTCGAAAAGCAGACGGTTGTCATAGCGCGTGAGTTCGAGATGCAGCGCGAAACGGATGCGCCACAGCTGATGCAGACACTCATTGAGTTCATTGCGCTCGGCTTCGGTCAGAAAGCCGAAGCCGACCATCTCATCCATTGAGGTGGCGCCGAAATGGCGGCGAGCCACCCACTGTAGCGTATGGATATCGCGCAAGCCGCCGGGGCTGCTTTTCACGTCCGGCTCGAGGTTATAGCTGGTGCCATGATAGCGCTGATGACGGACGTTCTGCTCTTCGACCTTGGCGGCGAAGAACTTTTCCGATGGCCAAAAGCCGTCGCTAAAAATATGTTTTTGCAGTTCAAGGAACAGCGCGACGTCGCCGATCAGCAGGCGCGATTCGATTAAGTTGGTGGCAACGGTCAGATCCGAGAGACCTTCCAGCAGGCACTCTTCGAGGGTGCGTACGCTGTGGCCCACCTCCAGCTTGACGTCCCACAGCAGGGTGAGCAGTTCGCCGACTTTTTGCGCCTGGTCGTCCGGCAGTTTTTTACGACTGAGGATCAGCAGATCGACGTCTGAGAGCGGGTGCAGTTCGCCACGGCCATAGCCGCCGACGGCGACCAGCGCCAGGTCGCTGACGGATTCAAAACCGCAGGCGATCCATAATCGCTGCAGCAACTGGTCGATAAATTCGGTGCGCGCCGCGATGAGCTGCTCCGCGACGATGCCGGAGTCAAACGCCTCGCCCAGCCAGTGCTGGAAGGTATCGATGTGCGCCTTGATTGCGGCACAGTTCAGATCGCCCTGCGGCCAACTCACCGGGTGTTCCGGCGGGACGGGCAGGAGAGGGGAGGCTGTGTCAGGTAATGAGTTGCTCATCGCGTCACCATAAGAAAAAACTATCTAATAAAAAAGCCGGCGGGCGCCGGCTTTTCATCATTCATCGTGCGAGATTATCGCCGGGATGGTGTCATCCTTGCGTAGCGTCAGAATTTCGCAGCCGTTGTCTGTCACCACAATAGTATGCTCGTACTGCGCAGACAAGCTCCGGTCTTTGGTTTTCACCGTCCAGCCGTCTTTCATGCTGCGGATCTCTTTTTTACCGGCGTTGACCATCGGCTCGATGGTGAAGGTCATGCCTGGTTTGAGTACGACGTTGGTCTCCGGCGAATCGTAGTGCAGCACCTGAGGTTCTTCATGGAAGCCGCGGCCGATACCGTGCCCGCAGTACTCGCGAACCACGGAGAAACCTTCGGCTTCCACAAATTTCTGGATCGCCGCGCCGATCGCGCGCAGGTTGATGCCCGGTTTAACCATCTTCAGCGCCAGGTACAGGCTTTCCTGAGTGATGCGGCACAGGCGCTCGCCGAGAATCGTCGGTTTGCCGACGATAAACATTTTGGAGGTATCGCCATGGAAATCATCTTTAATGACGGTCACGTCGATATTGACGATATCGCCATCTTTCAGCAGCTTGCCGTCATCAGGGATACCGTGACAGACCACTTCATTGACCGAAATGCAGACGGATTTCGGATAGCCGTGATAGCCGAGGCAGGCGGAAATGGCCTTCTGCTCGTTAACGATATAGTCGTTACAGATGCGGTCCAGTTCGCCGGTGCTGACGCCCGGTTTGACGTAGGGTTCGATCATTTCCAGCACTTCGGCGGCCAGGCGGCCGGCAACGCGCATTTTTTCGATGTCTTCAGATGTCTTAATAGAGATAGCCATGGAGTATGTCCAGCAGTGTCGATATTTTCGACAATAATAGAGTAAGTCCTGTCAATGGTAACAGTCCGGGCAGGCTGGTGCCAAACTGAGAATCATTAACAGCACGCGACGTCAACAAGAGTTGGTGTCTGGATGGATTTTGTGGTATAAAGCGCGCCGGACTTCCGTTCCATCTCAGATACACAAGGATGGACGTAAGCGACATAGCTCACTTTGTGTAATAACACACACACGTATCGGCACATATTCCGGGGTGCCCTTCGGGGTCGGTAATATGGGATACGTGGAGGCATAACCCCAATTTAATCTATAGAGGTTTTAAACATGGCAACTGTTTCCATGCGCGACATGCTCAAGGCTGGTGTTCACTTCGGTCACCAGACCCGTTACTGGAACCCGAAAATGAAGCCTTTCATCTTCGGCGCGCGTAACAAAGTTCACATCATCAACCTTGAGAAAACCGTACCGATGTTCAACGAAGCTCTGGCTGAACTGAACAAGATCGCTGCTCGTAAAGGTAAAATCCTTTTCGTTGGTACTAAGCGCGCTGCAAGCGAAGCGGTAAAAGACGCTGCTCTGAGCTGCGATCAGTTCTTCGTGAACCATCGCTGGCTGGGCGGTATGCTGACTAACTGGAAAACCGTTCGTCAGTCCATCAAACGTCTGAAAGACCTGGAAACTCAGTCCCAGGACGGTACTTTCGACAAGCTGACCAAGAAAGAAGCGCTGATGCGCACTCGTGAGCTGGACAAGCTGGAAAACAGCCTGGGCGGTATCAAAGATATGGGCGGCCTGCCGGACGCACTGTTCGTTATCGACGCTGACCACGAGCACATCGCTATCAAAGAAGCAAACAACCTGGGCATCCCGGTATTTGCTATCGTTGATACCAACTCTGATCCGGACGGCGTAGACTTCGTTATCCCGGGTAACGACGATGCAATCCGCGCAGTAAGCCTGTACCTGGGCGCTGTTGCTGCTACCGTTCGTGAAGGTCGCTCTCAGGACCTGGCTTCTCAGGCGGAAGAAAGCTTCGTAGAAGCTGAATAATAAGGTTTAAGCCCTTATTAGTACCGGGTATGAATAGGGGCCCGTTCGGGGCCCCGTTGTTCAATTTCGGATGTTTGGCCGTTGGCGGGCCAGG
>ERZ1023901.189-NODE-189-length-12831-cov-7.152552_pt1 | contig 12831 bp, 14 predicted proteins | sample MGYA00380401_ERZ1023901 | MGnify/ENA primary metagenome ERZ1023901 (study PRJEB33179, sample SAMN07448997) | human gut metagenome | biome: Human-gut; feature: Human associated habitat; material: Faeces | host: Homo sapiens | place: India: Bhopal | collected... | reverse complement strand
GGGTAACTTTGGATAATGCCCGTTTTCCGAACACATTCACAAGCAGACCAAACTTTTATGAATAACGACGTCATCTCTCCGGAATTCGATGAAAACGGTCGCCCGCTGCGCCGTATTCGTAGCTTCGTCCGTCGCCAGGGCCGCCTGACGAAAGGGCAGCAGCATGCGCTGGATAACATTTGGCCGGTGATGGGCGTTGAATTCAACGATGCGCCGCTCGATTTCGCCGCCCTGTTTGGCCGTGACGCGCCGGTCACCTTAGAAATTGGCTTCGGGATGGGCGCCTCGCTGGTGGCGATGGCGAAAGCCAAACCGGAACAGAATTTCCTCGGCATTGAAGTACACTCCCCGGGCGTTGGCGCTTGTCTGGCTTCTGCGGAAGAAGAAGGCGTACAAAACCTGCGCGTAATGTGTCACGATGCGGTGGAAGTGCTGCATACCATGATCCCGGATAACTCGCTGAATATGGTGCAACTGTTTTTCCCTGATCCGTGGCATAAAGCGCGTCATAATAAACGTCGTATCGTGCAGCCGCCTTTCGCTGAGCTGGTGAAAAGCAAGTTGAAGCTCGGCGGCGTCTTCCATATGGCGACCGACTGGGAAGCCTATGCCGTGCATATGCTGGAAGTTATGTCCTCGCTGGAAGGCTATCGTAACCAGTCGGCAAGCAACGATTACGTACCGCGCCCGGAATCGCGCCCGGTAACCAAATTTGAACAGCGTGGCCATCGTCTCGGCCACGGCGTATGGGACTTAATGTTCGAGAGGGTGAAATAATGGCCAAGAATCGTAGCCGTCGTCTGCGTAAAAAAATGCATATCGATGAGTTTCAGGAGTTAGGCTTCTCCGTCGCCTGGCGTTTCCCGGAAGGGACCAGCGAAGAGCAGATCGACCAGACGGTCAACGATCTGATCGAAGAGGTGATAGAGCCGAACAAGCTGGCCTTCGACGGCAGCGGTTATCTCTCCTGGGAAGGGCTCATCTGCATGCAGGAGATTGGTAAGTGCACTGAAGAGCATCAGGCTATCGTACGCAAATGGCTGGAAGCGCGTAAGTTAGAGGATGTGCGCACCAGCGAACTTTTTGACGTCTGGTGGGACTAAGTTTGACAAGGGTCGGCAATTGCCGGCCCGTTTTGTCTTAAGGGAGTTTTATGATGCGTAAAACGCTGCTGGCGGTGGCGCTCTCCGTCACCGCTTTGTCTGCCCATGCGGACTACCAGTGTAGCGTCACGCCGCGTGACGATGTGATCCTCAGCCCGCAGCAGGTGCAGGTGAAAGGGGAAAACGGCGATCTGGTGATAAAGCCGGACGGCAATCTGATCTTTAACGGCAAGGCCTATGCGCTCAGCGCCGCCCAGCGCGAACAGGCGCAGGATTATCAGGCCAGCCTGCGCAGCAGCCTGCCGTGGATTGACCAAGGCGCGCGTTCGCGAGTCGAAAAAAGCCGCAAGGCGCTGGATAAAATCATTACCGAACAGGTTGGCGCCAACAGCAGCATGCACGGTCGCCTGACCAAACTGGACGCGCAGCTGAAAGAACAGATGAACCGCATTATCGAACGTCGCAGCGATGGCCTGACCTTCCACTATAAAGCTATCGACCAGGTACGCGCCGATGGCCAGCAGCTGGTGAATCAGGCGATGGGCGGCATTCTGCAGGACAGCATTAACGAGATGGGCGCCAAAGCGGTGCTCAAAGGCGGCGGTAATCCGTTACAGGGCATTCTTGGCAGCCTCGGCGGCCTGCAAACGGCGATTCAGGAGGAATGGAAAAACCAGGAGGCCGATTTCCAGCAGTTTGGTAAGGACGTCTGCAGCCGGGTGGTATCGCTGGAGGACAGCCGCAAAGCGCTGGTTGGCTCGCTGAAATAATGCCATGGCGGTCCGCTTCCCGGCAGGACCGCCGCAGCGTTTACTCGTTCAGAAACAACTCAAGCAGGGAATTCAGGAACAGCTTACCGTGCTCGGTAATCTGCCAGTTCTGCTCGTCTTCCTGCAGGTAGCCCTGGGCTATCGCCGCGTCCAGCTGCGGGCGGATCGCCGCTTCCTCAAGTCCGGTATAGCGGCTAAATTCAGCGCGCGGCGCGGCCTCCAGCAGGCGAAAACGGTTCATAAAGAACTCAAACGGTTTATCCGCTTCTTCCACATCATGCTGACGATCAAGGTAACGGCCTTCCATATACCCGCGCGGGTGGCGGGTTTTGGCGGTTCGCAGAATGCGTCCGTCAGGGAAGGTGATCTTGCCGTGCGCGCCGCAGCCGATGCCGAGGTAGTCGCCAAAGCGCCAGTAGTTGAGATTATGCTGACACTGGAAGCCTGGCTTAGCATAGGCGGACGTCTCGTACTGCTGATAGCCGGCGGCGCTCAGCAGCTGATGCCCCTGCTCGAAAATATCCCATAGCGCGTCGTCATCCGGCAGCACCGGCGGCCGGGAGCCGAACAAGGTGTTCGGCTCAATGGTCAGCTGGTACCACGACAGGTGCGGCGGGTTGAGGGCAATCGCCTGACGCAGATCGTCCAGCGCCTCCTCCAGCGACTGGTCCGGCAGACCGTGCATCAGGTCGAGGTTGAAGCTGCGCAAGCCGAGGCCGCTGGCGAGACGTGCTGCGCGCTTGGCCTCCTCCGGGCCGTGGATCCGCCCCAGGCGCTGCAGCTTCGGTTCGCTAAAGCTTTGTACGCCGATGGAGATGCGGTTCACCCCGGCGCGCTGATAATCAACGAAGCGATCGGCCTCCACGGTACCCGGGTTGGCTTCCATGGTGATTTCCGCCCCGGCGGCCAGCGGCAGGCAGGCGCGGACGCCATCGAGCAGGGTTTGCATGGCCGGGCCGGACAGCAGGCTCGGCGTTCCGCCGCCGATAAAAATAGTGCCTATTTCCCGTCCCTGGGCATATTGCGCATCAGCCTGCAGATCGTTCAGCAGATGCTGGACGTAGTCATCATGCGGCACCTCGCCTTTCAGCGCATGCGAATTAAAATCACAGTACGGGCATTTCTGCACGCACCAGGGAATATGGATATAGAGACTCAGCGGCGGCAAATTAGCCATTACGTAATGCTTCCAGTAACAGTTTCAGCGCCTGCCCGCGATGGGAAATGGCGCTCTTTTCTTCACGGCTCAGTTCGGCCGCGGTTTTCCCTTCTGACGGGACGAAGAAGATCGGGTCGTAACCGAAGCCGCCATGACCGGCGGCTTGTCGGGTGATTACCCCAGGCCAGCTGCCGTGGCACACCAGCGGCGTGGGATCCTCGGCATGGCGCAGATAGACCAGCACGCAGTGGAACTGGGCCTGACGCTGGTCGTCCGGCACGTCCTTTAACGCGTCGAGCAGCTTCTCAAGATTCTGCTGGTCGCTGGCATCGACGCCGGAATAGCGTGCGGAGTAAATACCCGGCGCGCCGCCAAGAGCATCGACGGCCAGACCGGAATCGTCGGCGATGGCCGGCAGGCCGGTGATCTGCGCCGCGTGGCGCGCTTTCAGAATCGCGTTTTCAATGAAGGTCAGGCCGGTCTCTTCCGCAGAGTCCACGCCCAGCTCGGTCTGAGCGACGATATCGAGACCAAAATCTTCCAGCAGCGAGGCCAGTTCGCGCACTTTGCCGGCATTGCCGGTAGCGAGGACGACTTTTTGCATGATGAATCCTGTTTATTCAGTTAGCGCCGCGACCGCAGTCGGGATCTGTTGTGGGGCGATGATTTTAACTTGCTTATGGCGGCCCAGCTCGCCTTTTTCAATCAGTACCTGGCTTTTGGCGACGCGGAACTGTTTGGCGAGAAATTTCACCAGGTGGGCATTGGCCTGGCCATCAACGGGTGGGGCGGTAATGGCGACTTTAAGCTCGTCGCCATGTACGCCCACGATGCTATCGCGGCTGGCCTTAGGCTGAATGTACAGCCTCAGCACCAGCCCGTCAGCGCAGGTTTCAACGGCACTCATAGCGCCATCCACAGCCCCGGCAGCAGTACATTACCGGTGGCCTGCAGCACTTCGGCGATGCCCATATTGATTACGTACAACAGCAATACCAGCACCATCGGCGAGAAATCGATACCGCCCATCGACGGCAGCAGGTTGCGGATAGGGCGCAGCAGCGGGTCCGCCAGCTGCATCAGCACATACTCCACCGGGCTACGGCCCTGACTGACCCAGCTCATGATCGCCATCAACAGCAGTACCCAGAAGATCAACGAGCCGATGGTTTTCAGCAGAATAAGCAGAGCGGAGATCCAGATGATCGGCTGGAAGGTGATCACCATAAACAGCACGATCGCTTTGATGACGCAGAGAATAAATGCCACCAGCAGCGAGGCGCTGTCAATCGGCCCCATTGCCGGGATAATCCGGCGCAGCGGTCCGACAATCGGCTGCGTGGCTTTCACCACAAACTGCGAAAACGGGTTGTAAAAGTCGCAGCGCGCCCACTGCATCCAGACGCGTAACAACACGACCATCGTGTAAAGCTCAATGACCGTTGAAAGCAGGAAAGTCAACGTCTTCATGGCGTTCCTCAGATTCCTTATTATTTGCTGTAGTCGCGCGCACCAAAAATGGCTGTACCGATGCGCACCATCGTGCTTCCCGCCGCGATTGCGGCTTCCATATCGTCCGACATTCCCAGAGACAACGTATCGACCGTGGGGTACCGCGTTTTTAATCGCGCAAATGCTACCGCCATTTGCCGGGCGACGGCAAACTGCCTTACATATTCTGACTCAGGCGCGGGGATGGCCATCAGGCCGCGCAGTTCCAGATGAGGTAACTCAGCGATCTCCGCCGCTAAGCCGTCGAGCGCTTCCAGCGGGATGCCGGATTTGCTCTGCTCATCGCTGATGTTAATTTGAATCAGCACCTTCAGCGGCGGTAAATGCGCCGGGCGCTGCTCGTTCAGGCGGGTGGCGATTTTCAGCCGATCGACGGTGTGGCACCAGTCAAAATGCTCTGCCACCAACCGGCTTTTGTTGGACTGCAGGGGGCCAATAAAGTGCCACTGCAGCCCGCTGACGCCAGCCTGCTGGAAATGGTTAATCTTCTCCACGCCCTCCTGGACGTAGTTTTCACCAAATGCCCGCTGGCCTGCCGCAATGGCTTCTTCGATCGCGCTCGCAGGTTTCGTTTTACTCACTGCAAGCAATGTCACTTCTTCTGGCGCACGCCCGCATCGGGCGGCAGCACCGGAGATTTTGTCCCGGACCTGTGCCAGGTTATGCGCAATATCGTTCATATTCCGAGGATGAGTTATGAAGCTGGAAGAAATCGTAGCCCTTAGTGTAAAGCATAATGTCTCCGATCTACACCTGTGCAATTCCGCCGCACCGCGCTGGCGGCGGCAGGGCAGGCTGGAGCCCGCGCCCTTTCCCGCGCCGGATATTGCGAATTTACTCAACGACTGGCTCGATGCCGCACAGTTACTGCACTGGCAGGAACACGGCCAGATTGACTTTGCGCTGAACCTGGCCTGCGGTGCGCGGCTGCGCGCCAGCGCCTTCGCCCATACGCGTGGGATATCGCTGGTGCTGCGTCTCCTTCCTGAACAGTGCCCGCGTCTGGATAGGCTCGGCGCCCCGCCTGCGCGGCGCGAACTGCTGGCGGAAGAGAGTGGTTTGCTGTTGGTCACCGGAGCGACGGGCAGCGGCAAGTCGACCACCCTGGCGGCAATGGTGGGGCACCTCAATCAGCATCTTGATGGCCATATTCTGACGCTTGAAGATCCGGTGGAATTTATTCATCACAGCGAGCGCTGTCTGATCCAGCAGCGGGAAGTTGGCCGTCACTGTCCTTCGTTCGCCTCGGCGCTCCGCGTGGCGCTGCGCCAGGATCCGGATGTGATCCTGCTCGGGGAGCTACGCGACAGCGAAACCATTCGCCTGGCGTTAACCGCGGCGGAGACCGGGCACCTGGTAATGGCGACATTACATACCCGCGGCGCGGCGCCGGCGGTGGAGAGATTGATCGATGTCTTTCCGGCGGAGGAGAAAGATCAGGTTCGTAGCCAGCTTGCCGGAAGCCTGTGCGCGGTGCTGGCGCAAAAATTGTTACCTGCACGTCAGGGCGGGAGAGTTGCGCTATACGAGCTTCTGGTCAACACGCCAGCGGTGGCGAATTTGATCCGTGAAGGAAAAGTACATCAATTGCCTGGTGTGATGCAGACCGGGATGCAGGCCGGAATGTTGACCTTTACCCAGAGTTTTCAGCAACGTGTCGCTGCAGGCGCGCTATAAGATGAGAAAGAGATTGATATGACAGGTTAAATGATATGTTAGATGAATGTTTATTTGTTGTTTATTAATATTATTTGGTAATACAAATAACTTTTGATTATAAATTCAAATAACACATTCAGATTAGATATGTCGACAGTGAATACGCATTTCCAGGAAAAAAGTTTGATTATCTTTTGACAGCTTTGAGTCATTCGATTTATGCTGTTTGTGGGAATAGGATGATTCTCATGGAATAACGTTTCAGTTTGTAAATTACCTTGGTGATTTATAAATTCACGACTGTTTGTATCTTTTTTTATTCATTTAACCACCATGGCGGTGGGTAACAGCTAAGGAGAGTTTTAAGTGATTAATTTAAATGGAAATTCATCATCTTCTCGTCAGGTAACCTTTATTACCCACCCGTCTATTCAAAGCAAAGCCTTTGCCAGCTATCTGAGCGAAACCCTGATGGCACCGGTGGTTTTACAAAATATTAATAAACCGCTGGCGCAGCGTTTGGCAAAAGATTCTGTAATATTATTTGATATTGCAGTGTCAAATAAGAAATTAAACGGGGTGTGGCGGGATATTATTCGCCTGCAGGCAGATAATCCTCGTTTGTTGATTATTAATAGCGCACAAAAGTATGAGCTATACGAAATGGCGCAGTGGCCGGCTTTATATGGCGTGTTCCGTCATGACGATGATGAATCGCGCTTAATTGAGGGCGTTAAGGCCGTGCTGAACGGCGAGCAGACGGCTGAATTGAGCGTGATGCACCCGGCGATGTACGCTGCGGACCATGCATCGACTCCAGTAGAGAACTCGCCGCTGACCGAGCGGGAATGCGAGATCCTCAACGAACTGCGCTGCGGCGCGACGAACCTGGATATCGCCCGCGCGCTGTTTATCAGCGAGAACACGGTGCGGACGCACCTGTACAATGTGTTTCGTAAACTGAGCGTGAAAAATCGCACCCAGGCGGTGAGCTGGGCTAACGAACATCTGCGCCACTAAGCGGGTAAACGTGCGCCGTCAGCGGTCCGCCGGCGGCGCAGGAGGGCAGAGTTTAAAAGCTCTGCTCGAAGTAGCTTTCCAGTATGACTACGGCAGAGGCTGAATCGACGCTGCCTTTATTCAGCGCCCGGTAGCCGCCGTGTTCAAACAGGCCCGCGCGGGCCTCAACCGTACTCAGCCGTTCATCGTGGAGAAGGATCGCGACGCCAAAGCGGCCATGAATTTTATTGGCGAAATTACGCGCGCGCGCCGTCAGCGGTTGCTCGGTGCCGTCCATATTGAGCGGCAGGCCGACGATTACCGCCTCAGGCTGCCACTCTTTAAGCAGTTTTTCGATGACGTTCCAGTCCGGTTTACCGTCCTGCGCCTTCAGCGCCGGTAATGGTCGTGCGGTCGCGGTGATGCGTTGTCCCACCGCCACGCCGATGCTTTTGGTGCCAAAGTCAAAGCCGAGAAAGGTTCCGCTCATCACGCATGCCCCGCGACGCCTGGCATCGTCACAATGTCGATACCAATCAGTTTAGCCGCCTCGCGCCAGCGATCGGCGATCGGCGTACGGAAAAGAATATTCTGATCCGCCGGGGCGGTGAGCCAGGCATTATCTAAAATCTCCTGCTCCAGCTGCCCTTTCTCCCACGAAGAGTAGCCCAACGCAACCAGCACGTTGCCCGGCTGCCGATCGGTTCCTAAGGTTTCAAGAACATCCCGCGAGGTGGTAATCACCGTGTTATCCGAGATGCGAATGCTCGAGGAAAAGTCAGAGGGCGGGGTATGCAAAATGAAGCCGCGGTCTTCCGCCAGCGGGCCTCCCAGCATCACCGGTTTATCCAGACGGATCTCTGGATTGCGCGGCTCCGGGACAATTTTGAGCTTCTCAAGGATCCCTTCCACCTGCAGATTTTCCAGCGGCTTATTGATAATAATGCCCATGGCACCCTCGTCGTTGTACTCGCAGATATAGACTACGGAGCGGCGGAAAATGGGGTCCTGAAGCGCGGGCATGGCAATCAGAAAGTGATGCTGTAAATTCATTGTCAGAGGTTCGTTCCTGGTTCAAAAAAGCAACACCCAGTATGCGGGCAAAGTAGAATGGTGTCGATGCACTTTATCTGGCCGGCGCCCGAGTGGCGTCAGGCTGGCAACGTTTCACGAGCGCGGTAATCCGCGCTCGCTGCGCCAAAAGCGGACGTTGGTCCGCCGTCGTGCTTATTTATCGATACGTCTTTCGATAGCGTCCATCAGCATACCGGTGATCGAAATATCCGGGAAGGCGGCTTCGATTTCGCGTACGCAGGTGGGGCTGGTGACGTTAATTTCCGTCAGACGGTCGCCGATGATATCCAGGCCGACGAAGATAAGGCCTTTGGCCTTCAGCGTCGGGCCGACGCGGCGGGCGATTTCCCAGTCGCTTTCGGTCAACGGGCGGGCTTCGCCGCGGCCGCCGGCGGCCAGATTGCCGCGGGTCTCGCCACCCTGCGGAATTCGCGCCAGGCAGTAAGGCACGGGCTCTCCATCCACTACCAACACGCGCTTGTCGCCATCTTTAATGGCCGGCAGATAGTTCTGCGCCATGCAGTAGCGTCTGCCCAGTTCGGTCAGCGTCTCGGCAATCACCCCAAGGTTTGGATCGCCGGCTTTAACACGGAAAATAGAGGCGCCGCCCATGCCGTCGAGCGGTTTCATGATGATATCGCCGTGCTTTTCCCAGAAGACTTTCAGCTGGGCTTTATTGCGGGTGACCAACGTTTCCGGAGTCAGTTCAGAGAACCAGGCGGTGAACAGCTTCTCGTTACAGTCGCGCAGACTCTGCGGCTTGTTGACGATAAGCGTGCCTTTCTCTTCCGCTCGCTCCAGGATGTAGGTGGCATAAATAAATTCGGTATCAAACGGCGGATCCTTACGCATCAGGATGACGTCAAGGTCCGCCAGCGGCAGATCCTGCTCGCCGGTGAAGTCATACCATTTATCGTAGTTCTGTTCGACGCTCAGCGTGCGCGTCCGGGCGCGGGCTTCGCCGTTGATCAAATAGAGGTCGTTCATCTCCATATAATGGAGTTCATAGCCGCGACGCTGCGCCTCCAGCAACATAGCGAAGCTGGTGTCTTTCTTGATGTTGATGGTTGCGATGGGATCCATCACGATGCCGAGCTTGATCATGGTTCTTCTCCGTTAACGCCTCAACCTAAGTCGCCAAAACGCACCTGTAGGGCGGTGATGGCGGTGAGCGCAGTAGTCTCTGTACGCAGAACGCGCGGTCCCAACAGGATATCAGTAAACTGGTATTGCGCGGTCATCGCTATCTCTTCAGCCGACAGCCCGCCTTCCGGGCCAATCAGCAGACGGACGCGTTCAACCGGCAGCGGCAGCGTGTTAATGCTGGCGCTGGCGCGCGGGTGCAGGTTGAGCTTCAGCCCGCTGTCCTGCTCGGCGCACCACGCCTCCAGCTGCATCGCCGGACGTATTTCCGGTACCACGTTACGACCGCTCTGTTCGCAGGCGGCAATAGCGATTTTCTGCCACTGCTGGATCTTTTTCTGCAAACGTTCGGCATCCAGTTTAACGCCGCAGCGCTCGGAAAACAGTGGCGTTATGAGGCTTACCCCGAGTTCGATCGATTTCTGGATGGTGAATTCCATTTTTTCGCCGCGGGACATCACCTGGCCTAAATGGATATGCAGCGGCGATTCCCGATCGTCAGGTTCGCCACTGAGCACCTCAACCGTAACGTTTTTCTTACCGGCCTCGGTGATGACCGCGTCAAACACCTGGTTACTGCCGTCAAAAAGCTGTAGGTGCTGACCGGCGGTCATGCGCAGGACGCGGCCGACGTGGTTGGCCGCGTCATCGCTCAGCGCGATCTGGCTGCCGACAATGAGGCGTTCTGGATGATGGATGCGAGGAATGCGCATGCTTGATATTCCGTTCGTTGCGCAGATGCCAGCTTCCCGCCATCGGGCGGGAAGCACAGGGCTGCAAATTAACAATTGCCGCTAGTGTAGGTTAGCTCTTTTGCGCCTGGCAAGCCTGCTGGACATACGGATTATGGTTGCCCTGCACTTTCGCGATGCGCTCATCACGTTCACATTCCCAGGCGGTGACCGGGTACTGTTTATTCCAGGCGGTAAACAGCTGAGTTTGCTGGCGGGAAAGATTCAGCTGATAGCGGTCGCGCATATAGAAGTAGGTGCGGGCGATGGCGCCGCGAGCGCGGGCAGGGGGCTCGGCAATTTTATCTTTAAAATCGACCTTCATGGTGCACTGGCCGTACTGGCCTTCACCGCCGTTCCACTGGCGGTACATATAGTTGCCGCGATCGCCATTCACTTCTCCCACCGCCGGCTGCAGGTTGTGCATATCGCTTTCCATCTTGCGGTATTCCGGATCTTTGGCGCAGTTTTTACGTCCACCCTCCTGCCAGCACTGACGCTGATGGCCGAACTGCCATGCCGGCACTACGTGCTCCCATTCAACCCGGCTGGCGCGGTTCTCATTTTTACGCACTTTATAGCCGCAGGATTCCAAATCGATAACGCCTTTTTTCCCCTGCCAGTCGATTTTACAGCCGCAATAAAAATCGCCCGGAACGTCGGCATTCACTTTGACGCCAGCGGCTTTGGCCTGGGAAAAACTATTAATACCAGCGGCCGCAAGCGGACCACTGACTGCCGCGCTCAATACCGCTACGGCTAAAACATGCATACGGGACATCGTTAACTCCGTGTCAAAACGAGCCCGCAACGTAGCGAATGAGGGTGCCGGATGCAATCAGTCAGATCAGAAAGTTTCTAATTAATTCCGATGGTTATTTTTCAGCCACCAGCAGATCGCCGCAGCGAACGCAGCGGTAGGTGGCCTCGCCGCGAACCACCCGGTTATGGCGACGGACGGTGAGCTGGTGCTGCTGACAGCGACAGCGATAGGGGAAGGTGTTCTGGCGGACCGAAGCGAGTTCAAAGCGGTGGGTGCGACGCGCGGGAACGCCAAGGACGCTCTCCATCATCCATTTCCACTCTTTCCCGTGCGGCGCGACGCGGCCGAAATGCTGCCAGACCAGCAGGTGCGCCAGCTCATGCGGCACCACTTCATCGATAAACTCCCGCTGATTTTCCAGCAGCAGCACCGGGTTTAAACGAATTTCGTTTTTCTCCAGCCAGGCGGTGCCGGCGGAAGTACCACGCTGCTGGTAGACCAGCGTCGGTTCCGCATAGCGGCGTTCCAGCTTGCGATTCGCATTGGCGAGATGCTCCCGCAGGCTGCGCATGACGGCCTGCTGAATAGCGATGGGAATACGGGGCGTTTTCATAGCGCCAGAGGATAGTGCGGCGGAGGGGGGAGAGCAAGAGGAAGCTTCCTCCCGGGATGGGAGGAAGCTCAGGAAGGTTAATCGCGGGCACCGATCTCGCGCAGTGGACGACCCTGCATCAGGTTACGTTCAATATGTTCCAGCGAGACGTTTTTGGTTTCCGGGATCAGCCACAGCGTCAGCAGGATAAACAGCACGTTCAGACCGCCGTACACCCAGAAGGTATTGGCGCTGCCCAGCGAGTTGAGCATGGTCAGGAAGGTGGCGCCGACAATCATGTTGGCAATCCAGTTGGTCGCTGTGGAGCAGGTGATACCGAAGTCGCGGCCTTTCAGCGGCTGGATTTCGGAGCACAGTACCCAAATCAGCGGGCCGGCGCTCATGGCGAAACCGACGATGAACATCAGCAGCATCAGGACGGCGATGTACTGGGCGGTAGAGGAGTGAATGCCGATGTGCATCATGGTACCCAGGACGCCCATACCCGCGGCCATCACGATAAAGCCAAGGATCAGCGTCGGTTTACGGCCCCAGCGGTCGACCAGACCGATGGCGATAAAGGTGGCCAGCACGTTAGTCAGACCGACGATCACTGTCCCCCACATTTGCTCAGTGGTGTTGGCATAACCCGCCAGCTCAAAGATCTTCGGCGCGTAGTACATGATGACGTTCATCCCGGTGAACTGTTGCATCACCTGCAGCAGGATGCCGAGGAACACCGCGCGGCGGAAGTTGCTGTTGTCTTTAAACAGCGACCAGCCGGACTGTTTTACCTTCAGGCTTTCACGGATTTCATCGAGCTCGCGTTTCGCTTCGGCGCTGGTATCGCGCAGGCGCAGCAGCACGCGTTCCGCATCGACAAAGCGACGTTTGGCGGCGAACCAGCGCGGGCTGTCCGGCAGGAAGATAACACCGATCAGCAGCAATACCGCCGGAATGATGATAACCCCGAGCATCCAGCGCCATGCGCCGCTGTAGCTGAAAGCGGTGTCAGAGAGATAGGCGCCAAGGATCCCGATGGTGATCATCAGCTGGTACATGGAAATCATACTGCCGCGAATTTTTTCTGGGGCGATTTCCGACAGATACAGCGGAGCCGTATATGAGGCGACGCCCACCGCCAGGCCGAGCAGCACACGGGAAACCAGCAGGATCTCGACGTTTGGCGCGGCGGCAGAGAACAGCGAACCGGCGACGAAGAGGATGGCGCCGATCATCAGGCTCTTTTTCCGGCCCAGTTTGAAAGAGAGCCAGCCGCTGCCGACCGCGCCGACGGCAGCCCCGAACATCATGGAGCTGACCACC
>ERZ1023901.185-NODE-185-length-13011-cov-6.144566_pt1 | contig 13011 bp, 10 predicted proteins | sample MGYA00380401_ERZ1023901 | MGnify/ENA primary metagenome ERZ1023901 (study PRJEB33179, sample SAMN07448997) | human gut metagenome | biome: Human-gut; feature: Human associated habitat; material: Faeces | host: Homo sapiens | place: India: Bhopal | collected... | reverse complement strand
ACTCGCAATCTCAGTTTCCGCGGGGGTCTTGGGTTTGCTTCTGCAGGCATCGAGGAGCACACAAAGTGGAAGTAAAGCCAGATAGCGACGCTTCAACATTGGAATTCCGTTTAACAAATTCAGCAAGGGATAATTATGGTAAAGCATGCGACGACCAACAAGAAAGCGACAATCTGTTTGTAGACAAAATAGTCCTTCAACGGCTCCTCCCCTGCGTGCTTTCATGCCCTGCAATATTTCATCTCGCCCGCATCATCTTTCAAAATAAAATATTTATCTTTCATTTTGCGATCCATTTAACACTTTTAAAACTTTCAAAATGATTAAAATCAGCCTGCGATTAGCAAGAAAAATAACATGCTGAAGGAGAGAACAATGATTGACGTCGTGACCCACGGCGCGGAGTGGTTTATCGGCCTGTTTCAGAAAGGCGGCGAGGTATTTACCGGCATGGTGACCGGGCGCCTCCCCTTGCTGAGCACCCTGCGGGTGCACATGAACGCGCTGAGCAACTTTAGCGGCCACCAGCCGATCGAGAAGCTGGCGCAGCGCTGCGCCGGAAACCCAATCTCCCGCTACCTGCTGCTACCCTGCATCGGCACCTTCGTGTTTTGTAACCCAATGACGTTAAGCCTCGGCCGGTTTATGCCAGAGAAGTACAAGCCCAGCTATTACGCGGCGGCGTCGTATAGCTGCCACTCAATGAACGGGCTGTTTCCACATATCAACCCCGGCGAGCTGTTCGTCTATCTCGGCATCGCCAACGGCCTCACTACCCTCGGCCTACCGCTCGGTCCGCTGGCGGTGAGCTACCTGCTGGTCGGGCTGGTGACTAACTTCTTCCGCGGCTGGGTCACCGACCTGACCACCTCGATTTTCGAGAGAAAAATGGCGATTCAGCTTTCCCAGAAAGTGCATCTGTCAGGAGCGACATCATGACCCGTATTCGTATAGAGAAAGGCACCGGCGGCTGGGGCGGCCCGCTTGAGCTCGACGCCGTCGAAGGCAAAAAGATCGTCTATATCACCGCCGGCTCCCGCCCGGCGATCGTTGACCGCATCGCCAGCCTGACCGGCTGGCAGCCGGTGGACGGGTTTAAAGAGGGGGAACCAGCGGAAAGCGACATCGGCGTGGCAATTATCGACTGCGGGGGCACCCTGCGCTGCGGGCTCTATCCTAAGCGCCGCATCCCGACGGTGAATATTCATGCCACCGGCAAATCAGGGCCGCTGGCCCAGTACATCACGGAAGATATTTATGTCTCCGGCGTCAAAGAGGACAACATCCAGTGCATCGCTCCCGACAGCGCAGGGGTTTCCGAGCCGCCGGCGGAAAACAAGAGCGCGGGTCGCGATTACGACACCAGCAAGAAGATTACTGAACAGAGCGATGGCCTGCTGGCGAAGGTCGGGATGGGCATGGGTTCGGTGGTGGCGGTGCTGTTCCAGGCCGGGCGCGACACCATTGATACGGTGCTGAAAACCATTCTGCCGTTTATGGCTTTCGTCTCGGCGCTGATCGGCATCATCATGGCCTCCGGCATCGGCGACTGGATCGCCCACGGCCTGGCGCCGCTCGCCAGCCATCCGCTGGGGCTGGTAACCCTGGCGCTGATTTGCTCTTTCCCGCTGCTGTCGCCGTTTCTCGGCCCCGGCGCGGTTATTGCCCAGGTGATCGGCGTGCTGATCGGCGTTCAAATCGGCCTCGGCAACATTCCGCCGCACCTCGCCCTGCCCGCCCTATTCGCTATTAACGCCCAGGCCGCCTGCGATTTTATTCCGGTAGGCCTGTCGCTAGCCGAAGCCCGCCAGGATACCGTGCGCGTCGGCGTGCCGTCGGTGCTGGTCAGCCGCTTTCTGACCGGCGCACCAACGGTGCTGATCGCGTGGTTCGTTTCCGGATTTATTTACCAGTAAGAGGTTCCTGCAGATGACTGTGATTTACCAGACCACCATTACGCACATCGGCGCCTGCGCGACGATGGCGCTGGAAGAGCAAATGCTGATCACCTTCCGCGAGGGCGCCCCGGCGGATATCGAAGAGTACTGCTTTATTCACAACCACGGCGAGCTTGCTGGCACGCTGCAGCCGGGGGCAGAGCTGCAGCTTGGCGAACAGCGCTACCCGGTGACCGCCGTCGGCGAGGTCGCTGAACAAAACCTGCGTGAGCTGGGCCACATCACCCTGCGCTTTGACGGCCATCGTGAAGCGGAGTTCCCTGGTACCGTCCATGTGGCGGGCCCGGTGCCGGACGCCATCGCGCCCGGCTGCGTACTGAAGTTTGTTGCTTAAAAGGAGAGAGAGATGAATCAGGTTGCTGTTGTCATTGGCGGTGGACAAACCTTAGGAGAGTTTCTGTGCCGCGGGCTGGCCGCCGAGGGCTACCGCGTGGCGGTGGTCGATATTCAGAGCGAAAAAGCCAGCCGCGTCGCCCAGGAGATTAACGCTGAGTATGGCGAAGGTATGGCGTACGGCTTCGGCGCCGACGCCACCAGCGAGGCCAGCGTCACCGCCCTGGCCCACGGGGTGGATGAGATTTTTTCGCGCGTCGACCTGCTGGTGTACAGCGCCGGGATCGCCAAGGCGGCGTTTATTAGCGACTTCGCGCTGGGGGATTTCGACCGCTCGCTGCAGGTCAATCTGGTGGGCTATTTTCTCTGCGCCCGCGAGTTCTCGCGGTTGATGATCCGCGACGGCATTAAGGGGCGGATCATTCAGATCAACTCGAAATCCGGCAAAGTCGGCAGTAAGCACAACTCCGGCTACAGCGCGGCGAAGTTCGGCGGCGTCGGGCTGACCCAGTCGCTGGCGCTGGATCTGGCGGAATATGGCATTACCGTGCATTCGCTGATGCTCGGCAATCTGCTGAAGTCGCCGATGTTCCAGTCGCTGCTGCCGCAGTATGCCACCAAGCTCGGTATCGATGAGAGCGAAGTCGAGCAGTACTACATCGACAAGGTGCCGCTGAAGCGCGGCTGCGAATATCAGGATGTGCTGAACGTATTGATGTTTTACGCTAGCCCACAGGCGTCGTACTGCACCGGGCAGTCGATCAACGTCACCGGCGGCCAGGTGATGTTTTAACAGGTTCCCGGATGGCGCTGCGCTTATCCGGGCTACAAAACTGTAGGTCGGGTAAGGCGTTAGCCGCCACCCGACAAAAAAACGGCACCGCGGGTCGCTCGGGTTAGGCGCTCGCGCCGTGACCAGGGCTGTTCCCGCCCCCCTTAAGGAGAGACCTATGGTTACTGCATTAATCATCGTCGCCGCCATCGCCTGGCTTACCCAGCTGGCCTTTGGCGGCTGGCAGATCCGCCGCTTCAATCGCGCCTTTGATAGCCTGTGCCAGCAGGGGCGGGTGGGCGTCGGCCGCTCCGCCGGGCGCTTTCAACCGCGCGCCATCGTCGCCATCGCCGTCGATGATAACGACCGCATTAGCGACACGCTGCTGATGAAAGGCTTCACCATTTTCGCCAGTCCGCAAAAGATCCCGGCTCTGGCAGGCAAACATATTGCGGAATTGCAGCCTGATGTGATCTTTCCCCATGATCCGCGCTGTCAGAATGCACTATCATTAGCGCTTAATCCGAAACATGGATAATTTCGTTGTAAAAGTAAATATCTTGCGAAATTATCACTTCGAAACTTAAACGCAGGATAGACGCCTATGAAACCACGTCAGCGCCAGGCAGCCATTCTCGAGTTCCTGCAGTCGCAGGGAAAATGCTCGGTCGAAGAGCTGGCGCAACACTTCGATACCACTGGCACCACCATCCGCAAGGATCTGGTCACGCTGGAAAACGCCGGCACCGTCATTCGCACCTACGGTGGCGTGGTACTCAACAAGGATGAAGCCGATCCGCCGATTGACCATAAGACGCTGATCAACACCCATAAAAAAGCGCAGATTGCTGAGGCCGCCGTGCGATACATCCACGATGGCGATTCAATTATCCTCGACGCCGGCAGCACCGTGCTGCAGATGGTGCCATTGCTGAGTCACTTTAATAACATCACGGTGATGACCAACAGCCTGCATATCGTCAACGCGCTATCAGAGTTCGATAACGAGCAGACCATCCTGATGCCGGGCGGCACCTTCCGTAAAAAATCGGCCTCTTTTCACGGCCAGCTGGCGGAAAACGCCTTCGAACAGTTCAGCTTCGACAAGCTGTTTATGGGCACCGACGGTATCGATCTGAACGCCGGAGTCACTACCTTTAATGAGGTCTATACCGTCAGCAAAGCGATGTGCAACGCCGCCCGCGAAGTGATCCTGATGGCCGACTCATCCAAGTTTGGTCGTAAAAGCCCCAATATTGTCTGCGGCCTTGAACGCGTGGATAAATTGATTACCGATGCCGATATTGACCCGGAATTCCAGCGGGCGCTGGAAGCCAAAGGCATTGAAGTCATTATTACTGGAGAACATCATGAGTAACTTTTTGTTAGAGGCCGGACGCCAGACCCTGATGCTTGAGCTGCAGGAGGCGAGCCGCCTGCCGGAGCGCCTGGGCGACGACTTCATCCGCGCGGCGGAAACCATTATCCACTGCGAGGGCAAACTGATTGTCTCCGGTATCGGTAAATCCGGCCACATCGGTAAAAAGCTGTCGGCAACCTACGCCAGCACCGGCACCCCGGCCTTTTTCGTCCATCCGGCGGAAGCCCTGCACGGCGATCTCGGCATGCTCGATAGCCGCGACGTGATGCTGTTTATCTCCTACTCCGGTAGCGCGAAAGAGCTGGATCTCATCGTGCCGCGGCTGGAAGAAAAAGGCATTCCGCTGCTGGCGATGACCGGCAAATCCACCTCGCCGCTGGCGCTGGCGGCGAAAGCGGTGCTGGATATCGCCGTGGAGCGCGAGGCCTGCCCGATGCATCTGGCGCCAACCTCCAGCACCGTCAATACGCTGATGCTGGGCGACGCGTTGGCGATGGCGGTGATGCAGGCGCGCGGTTTCAATGAAGAGGATTTCGCCCGTTCCCACCCGGCGGGCGCCCTCGGCGCGCGGCTGCTGAACAAAGTGCATCACCTGATGCGTCGTGATGAAGAAGTGCCGCGGGTCAATACCGAGGCCAATGTCATGGACGCTATGCTCGAACTAAGCCGAACCGGACTCGGCCTGGTGGCGGTCTGCGATGAAGCCAACCGCGTGCAGGGCGTTTTCACCGACGGCGACCTGCGCCGCTGGCTGGTTGCTGGCGGTACGCTCAACGATGGCGTCACTCGGGCGATGACCCGCAACGGCGTAACGCTGCAGGCGGATAGCCGCGCGGTGGAAGCCAAAGAGCGGCTGATGAAACACAAAATCAGCGCCGCGCCGGTAGTGGATGAGAACGGCCAACTGGTCGGCGCCATTAACCTGCAGAACTTTTACCAGGCGGGGATCCTTTAAGCCCCAGACGTTTCGCCAGCCGATGCAGGTTGGCGACGTCCAGTTCCAGCGCTCGGGCGGTCGCCGCCCAGTTGCCCTGGTTCGCCTCCAGCGCACGGCTAATGGCTTCTCGCTGAAAAGAGTCGGTCGCCTCGCGCAGATTGATGTTTCCCGTCGCGGGCGCCGCTGCCGCCGTCTCAGTCGGCAACATCGGCGCCGCCACCGCAAACTGGAAATGCTGCGGCTCCAGGACCACTTCATCACCGGCCTGGGTGGCCCGCGCCAGCACCACCGCCCGATGGATAGCATGCTCCAGTTCGCGCACGTTGCCCGGCCAGGACCACTTCTGCAGCCGGTTTCGCGCCGCCTCAGCCAAAATGACCCGCGCCAGCCCCATCCGCAGGCGGCACTGCTCACAGAAATAGCCCGCCAGCAGCACCACGTCACTTTCCCGCTCGCGTAGCGGCGGAACCGACAGCGGGAAGACGCTCAGCCGATGGTACAGATCGGCGCGAAAGCGCCCTTCCACCACCTCCTGGCGCAGATCGCGGTTCGTCGCCGCCAGCACCCGCACATCGACCCGCAGGCTGCGGTCATCGCCGACGCGCTGAATATCGCCATACTGCAGCACGCGCAGCAGTTTGGCCTGCAGCGCCAGCGACAGTTCGCCGATTTCGTCAAGAAACAGGGTGCCGTTATCCGCCATCTCAAATTTACCGCTGCGGTTGCTGATAGCCCCGGTAAATGCCCCTTTCACATGGCCGAACAGCTCGCTCTCCGCCACGCTTTCCGGCAGCGCCGCGCAGTTGAGGTACACCAGCGGGTTGGCGGCTCGCGGCGACCCCTGATGCACCGCCTTCGCCACCAGCTCTTTGCCGGTGCCGGTTTCGCCGCTGATCAGCACGTTTAAATCCGAGGCGGCGACGATATCGATCTCTTTTTTCAGCTGCAGCATGGGCCCCGACAGGCCGATGATCTCCTGGCGCTCCGGCAGCGGGTAATTCACCGCCTGCGCCGGCAGGACGTTTTGCGCTTCAAGGCGGGCGATAAGCAGCGCATTATTCAGCGCCCCGGCCACCAGCGCGGCAATCAGCCGCAGCTCTTCATCGCTGAAGCTATCGAAACGATCGGCATCCATGCCGTCCAGGGTCAGCGCGCCAATCAGCGTCTGCCCGGTAAACAGCGGCAGTCCCACGCAGGCATGGACTTTGAGGCTCTCATGACCGGGGATCAGCCCGTCATAGGGGTCGGGCAGGTCGCTATCCGCCGGGAAGCGCACCACATCGCCGGCGCGCGCAATCGCCTCCAGCCGCGGGTGTCCTTCCAGGGCAAAGCGCCGACCGAGCACATCCTGCGCCAGGCCATCGATCGCCAGCGGCACAAACTGATGCGCCTCATAGCGCAGCAGCGCCGAGGCATCGCAGCCAAGAATTTGCCGCAGGGTAGTAATCAGGCGCGAAAAGCGGTCGGTGTGACCAATATCGCTTTGTAAATCTATGGCGATTCTCGCCAGCTCGTCGACGGAAAAACTCATTGCCGCTCCATTGTCATTTTGACAATACGCATTGTCATATCGACTATTTTAACCATTGTCATTTTGACAACAACCAAAATCAGAAAAAATTAAAAACAGATAATTATCAATTAATTAAAAAGTTGGCACGCAACTTGATATAAGCCAGTCAACTGAGTTTAAACACACTGTATTGATTGAGGTTGCTATGTCTATTGTGGTGAAAAATAACATTCTTTGGGTTGGCCAACGTGACTGGGAAGTGCGTGATTTCCACGGCACCGAATATAAAACGCTGCGCGGCAGCAGCTACAACAGCTATCTCATCCGCGAAGAGAAAAACGTGCTGATCGATACCGTCGATCATAAATTCAGCCGCGAGTTCGTACAGAACCTGCGCCGCGAAATCGACCTCGCCGACCTCGACTATATCGTCATTAACCACGCCGAAGAGGACCATGCCGGCGCGCTGACCGAACTGATGATGCAGATCCCGGATACGCCGATCTACTGCACCGCCAACGCCATCGACTCGATCAACGGCCACCATCATCATCCGGAGTGGAACTTCCACGTGGTGAAAACCGGCGATACTCTCGACATCGGTAACGGTAAACAGCTGATCTTCGTGGAAACGCCGATGCTGCACTGGCCGGACAGCATGATGACCTACCTGTCCGGCGACGCGGTGCTGTTCAGCAACGACGCCTTCGGCCAGCACTATTGCGACGAACACCTGTTCAACGACGAAGTGGACCAGACTGAACTGTACGAACAGTGCCAGCGTTACTACGCCAACATCCTGACGCCCTTCAGCCGCCTGGTGACGCCGAAAATTACTGAAATCCTCGGCTTCAACCTGCCGGTGGAGATGATTGCCACCTCCCACGGCGTGGTCTGGCGCGATAACCCGACGCAAATCGTCGAGAAATACCTCGAGTGGGCGGCGGATTATCAGGAAGATCGCATCACCATCTTCTACGACACCATGTCCAATAATACCCGCATGATGGCGGACGCCATTGCCCAGGGGATCACCGAGGTTGACCCACGGGTAGCGGTGAAAATCTTTAACGTCGCCCGCAGCGACAAAAACGACATCCTCACCAATGTTTTCCGCTCGAAAGGCGTACTTGTCGGCACGTCCACCATGAACAACGTGATGATGCCGAAAATCGCCGGGCTGGTGGAAGAGATGACCGGGCTGCGTTTTCGCAATAAACGCGCCAGCGCCTTTGGCTCGCACGGCTGGAGCGGCGGCGCGGTAGACCGCCTGTCCACCCGCCTGCAGGATGCCGGCTTTGAGATGTCGCTGAGCCTGAAAGCCAAATGGCGCCCGGATATCGACGCGCTGGAGCTGTGCCGCCAACACGGTCGCGACATCGCCCGCCAATGGGCCCTCTCGCCGCTGCCGGTTGCTGAAGCAGCGACAACGCCGGAACCACAGGACTGCGCCTGTGCCGCGGCCGCGGCCGCCGATCTCGGTCCCATGATGCAGTGCAGCGTGTGCCAGTGGGTCTATGACCCGGCGAAAGGCGAACCTAATCAGGATGTACAGCCGGGTACGCCGTGGAGCGAAGTGCCGGACAATTTCCTCTGCCCTGAGTGTTCTCTTGGCAAAGATGTCTTTGACGTACTGGCGACGGAGGCAAAATGAGTGATGGCATCGTCATCATCGGCTCGGGCTTCGCGGCCCGCCAGCTGGTGAAAAATATTCGTAAGCAGGATGCGCAAATCCCGCTGACCCTCATCGCCGCCGATAGCATGGATGAATACAACAAACCGGACCTCAGCCATGTCATCAGCCGCGGACAGAAGGCCGACGATCTGACCCTGCAAAGTGCCGGCGAGTTCGCCGAGCAGTACACTCTGCGTCTGTTTCCCCATACCTGGGTAAGCGATATCGACGCCGAAAACCGGTTAGTGAAGAGCCAGGATAACCAGTGGCGCTACGACAAACTGGTGCTGGCCACCGGCGCGACGCCGTTTATCCCGTCGGTGCCGGGGCGCGAGCTGATGCTAACGCTCAATAGCCAGCGCGAATATGGCGCGGCGCAGAGCCGGCTGCACGACGCGAAGCGCGTGCTGATCGTCGGCGGCGGCCTGATTGGCTGCGAACTGGCGATGGATTTCTGCCGCGCCGGTAAAGCGGTAACGGTAGTCGATAACTCCGCCAGCGTGCTGGCGGCGCTGATGCCGCCGGAGGCCAGCAGCCGCCTGCAGCATCGGCTCACCGAGATGGGCGTACATCTGATGCTGAAAACGCAGCTGGAGGGGCTGGAGCAAACCGCCGACGGCATTCGCGTCAGCCTCGATCGCCAGCGCGCGATAACCGTCGATGCGGTGGTGGCCGCCGCCGGCCTGCGCCCGGAAACGTCGCTGGCGCGCCACGCCGGACTGCAGATTAACCGCGGTATTGTGGTCAATAGCCAGCTGCAAACCAGCGACCCGGCGATTTATGCGCTCGGCGACTGTGCGGAAATCAACGGCGTGGTACTGCCGTTCCTGCAGCCGATTTTACTCAGCGCCATGTGCCTGAGTAAAAATCTGCTGGCGCAGGCGGGAGAACTCAAGCTGCCGCCAATGCTGGTGAAGGTGAAAACCCCAGATCTGCCGCTGCATCTGGCCGGCGACACCCGCCGCGACGATCTGACGTGGAACATCGTGGCCGCCAAAGAGGGGCTGGTAGCGAAAGGCGTGGATGCCGAAAACCAGCTGCGGGCCTTTGTGGTGAGTGAAGACAAAATGAAGGAAGCCTTTGCGCTGCTCAAGCAACTGGTAAGTTGATGGTTTTCCCGGCTTGCGCTGCGCTTAGCCGGGAACATATCCAGCCTAGCGCGCCAGATTGTCGTAGCCGCGCCAGCGATAGTTAAGCACCGATAGCGCCCAACAGGCGACAAACAACACGACCACCACAAATCCGGCGTCGCCGAGGTTGTCGTTTAACGCCCCTACCCAGCGCCATATTCCGCCGCTGAGCGCAAACTTATCCATCAGCAGACCCAGCGCTTCCAGGCCGCCGATAAACAGCGCTACCACCACCGAGGTACCGGTGATGGTCATGTTGTAATAGAGCTTGCGCTGCGGCTTGCTGAACGCCCAGCCGTAGGCGCCGACCATCAGCACATTATCAAGCGTATCCACCAGCGCCATACCGCTGGCGAACAGCGCCGGAAAGACCATAATCGACCAGACGGAAATCCCGCTCGACGCGCCGGCGGCGGAGATACCCAGTACGCCGATTTCGGTGGCGGTATCAAAACCGAGGCCAAACAGGAAACCGACCAGGTACATCTGCCAGCTGCGGCTTATCAGGCGGAAGGTCTTGCCAAACAGCCAGCTCATCACCCCGCCGCCGCTGACGATTTCGTCGCTCACCGGCTCCCCGCGCTTCCATGCCCGAAAGCTGCGCCACACGCTGCGTAAAATCACCAGGTTAATAAAGGCCATCGCCAGTAAAAACAGGGCCGACACGGCGGTGCCGATAACGCTGCCGGTATCATGCAGCCAGCTCATCTGCGTGCTGAAGGCGGTGGCGGTCGCGGCAATCGCCGCCGAGGCCAGTACTACAATCGATGAGTGGCCCAGCGAAAACCACGCCCCGACGGCGAAAGGCCGCCGCCCCTGCTGCATCATCTTGCGGGTCACGTTATCAATCGCCGCAATATGGTCGGCGTCCACCGCGTGGCGCAGGCCGTAGCCCCAGGCCAGCAGGCTGGCGGCCATCAGCGCGCCGCTGTCGCCAAAGGCCTGCAGCGCCCAGCACCAGGCCAGAAAATTCGCCGCGATCAACCCCAGCACCAGACCCGCGGCGCGCGGCTGCTGGCGTAAAACTGTCATTATCATGGTTGTATTCCTTGAGCCTGCCCGCGGGCGGCGGCGATCACCGCCTGACCATAGGCGATTGCGCCGTCGCCGGCCGGCAACTGCTGTGCAAACAGCAGAGTAAAATCCGCCAGATAAAAGGTCAATCGCGCCGCCAGCAGGCGGTTATGCAGCACCCCGCCGCTGCAGACCATCGTGTCGATGCCGCGGACGGTGGCGCAGTCGCGGGCCATCGCCGCCAGTCCACAGGCCAGGGCGTCGTGGAATGACCAGGCTTTCTGCGCCGGAGTCGCCTGCCAGCTCAGCCATTGCCGCCAGAAGGTCGCTAAATCCAGCGCGTCGTCGCGCCACGGCAGCGTAACCGGGTGGCTGACGCCGGGGCAGCTGGCGGCCAGCGCCTCCAGCCGACAGGCCGCTTCGCCTTCATAGCTCAGACTCTCCGGCGCGCAATCCAGGGCGCAGGCAACGGCATCAAACAGCCGTCCGCAGGATGAGGCGCGCGGCGCGTTAATCCCGCGCTCGATGGCCTGCGCCAGCAGCGGCCAGTTGCGCTGGCGCAGGGTGGCGGCCTGCGGATAATCCTGCCAGTCAGGGACAAATGCCAGACAGTGGGCCAGCAAATTTCGCCACGGCTGGCGTGCCGCCAGGTCCCCCCCTGGCAGCGCGACGGCCGGCAGCCCGCCAAGATGTTCGCATTCGCGATAGTTGACCCGCAGGCACTCCCCGCCCCACAGCGCGCCGTTCTCCCCCATACCAATACCGTCGAGTGTCAGGGCGATAACGTCCCCGCCGTCAAGCGGCCAGCGGTGCTCCGCCAGGCATGCCGCGGCGTGGGCATGGTGATGCAGCACTGTCTCCAGCGGCAGGGGCAGGGAGGCCGCCCACTGCGTTGAGCGATAGCCGGGATGGGCATCAACCACCACCCGCTGCGGCACAAACGCGTAAATGCTCTGCATCAGCTGCAGGGCGCTGCGCCACTGCTGTTCAACACCTTCCTCGCCAAGATCGCCAAAGTGCTGGCTCAGCACCGCTTCGCTGCCGCGCGCCAGGCAGAAGGTATTTTTCATATCCGCGCCGAGAGCCAGCAGCGGCGGGATGTCTCCTAGCCCTGGCGGCAGCGGCAGCGCGTCCGGGACGTAGCCCCGGGCGCGGCGCAGCATTTCACCGCTTGAGCGCACCAGTGAATCATCCATCCGCTGTACGATGTCGCGATTATGCAAGAGAAAGCCGTCGGCAATGTCGGCTAACTCATTGAGCGCCTGAGCATTACTTAACGTCGGCGGACGGCCGCTAAGGTTGCCGGAGGTCATTACGATGGGGCGCGCCAGGCCCTGCAGAAGCAAATGCTGCAGCGGATTAGACGGCAGCATCACCCCAACTTCCGCAAGCCCTGGCGCTATTTCGTCGCACAGGCCGGAGACCTGCGCTTTGGCAATCAGTACGATGGGCGCCGCCGGGGAGCCCATCAGCGCCGCAGCGGCGGCGGGTAAGCCCGTTGCCGTCGGCAGCATTACCGCCAGCGGTTTTGCCGGGCGGTGTTTTCGCGCCCGCAGCGTGGCAACGGCAGCGGGGTTACCGGCATCGCAGGCCAGATGAAAGCCGCCGATGCCTTTTATCGCCACGATGTCGCCCGCCGCCAGCCGGGCGATAGCCGCCTGCAGCGCCGCCTCGCCGTCCAGCGTTTCCCCCTCTGCCCGCCATTCCAGTCGCGGCCCGCAGTCGGGGCAGGCCACCGGCTGGGCGTGAAAACGGCGATCGGCAGGATCGCGGAATTCCGCCTCACAAGGGGAACAGAGCGGGAACGGCGCCATTGCGGTGAAGGGCCGGTCGTAGGGCATGGCGCGAATAATGGTCAACCGCGGGCCGCAGTGGGTGCAGTTGATAAAGGGGTAGCGGTAGCGGCGTGCCCGGGGATCGTTCATCTCCTCGAGGCACGCCGGGCAGGTCGCGGCATCGGGCACAATCTGAGTGCGCATCCGTCCCGCCCCGCTCTCGCGGATGGTGAAATCCTGCGGCGTGGCCGCCCAGCGATAGGGAATGCAGGCGGTACTGTCGATCCGCGCCAGCGGCGGGCAGTGGTCAGCCAGAGCGGCAGTAAAACCGTCGTCGCCCCCGACCAGCCGCACCAGTACGCCGTCGCCGTCGTTACAGACATCGCCGCAGCGGGCCTGCGCCCGGGCCAGCTGCCAGACAAAGGGGCGGAACCCCACCCCCTGCACTATACCGCGAAAGCGGAATTGCACCCCGTTCATGCCTTTACTTACCAGGCCAGCCCCGTACGGCGACGTATCACTA
>ERZ1023901.181-NODE-181-length-13207-cov-181.973616_pt1 | contig 13207 bp, 12 predicted proteins | sample MGYA00380401_ERZ1023901 | MGnify/ENA primary metagenome ERZ1023901 (study PRJEB33179, sample SAMN07448997) | human gut metagenome | biome: Human-gut; feature: Human associated habitat; material: Faeces | host: Homo sapiens | place: India: Bhopal | collected... | reverse complement strand
TTAGGCCCTTATAGGGCCTGAGCAAACCACCAGTTTTACTGGTGGTTATGATTACAATGTGTTATTAACCTAATGTTTCGATAAAAGCCTTGACCACTTCCGGATCAAAGAGCAGGCCCGACGCGCTGAAGAGTTCGCGGACGGCCTGTTTTTTGGTTTTCGCCCAGAATTCTGCCGACGGGTTGATGATCATGTCGTAGTAATCGGCGACGGCGATGATGCGTGCCCCCAAGGGGATATTGGCACCGCGCAGGTGTTTGGGAAAGCCCGAGCCGTCCCAATGTTCGTGGTGATAGCGGATGTAAGGCACGATGTCCTGGCAGCAGGGGATGTTTTCCAGCATGTTGCCGCCGGCTGCGGCGTGGCGCTTGTACTGCGCCTTTTCCGAGCGGTTGAGGTAGGGCATCTTGGCCAGCAGGGTATTGGACACGAAGAGCAGGCCCACGTCATGGAGGAGTGCTGCGTATTTCACTTGTTCGATTTCACTCTTGGGCAGCGTCAGTTTGGCGGCGACGCTGACGCTGTAGTTAGCGACCTGCAGGGAATGCATATATAAGCGCTGACTCTTCAACTGTATGAAATTGAGCAATTCCGCTGTAATGGCGTCGAGGGACGTCATTTCTTCCCGGGCAATGCCCGCAGCCTGTTTTAACGATACCATATACATGACCAACAAACCCTTTCATCTGCAAACGTGTTACTTGTTCGTCGTCCGATGTGCCCGGCGTACCTTCTGCGGATGGCGGAGGATGTTGAACATCTTCACACTCGTCTTCTTGATGCGTGCGCCGGTGTTTTTCATGCGCCGTGCCGTCGTGATCTTCGATTTGCGTTTCGGGCGCATGTCGCGGATAGAGCCGAAATCACCGCGGCGGATACTTGTCGCTTTGATGCGGTCTGAGCGGAGGTTTACCTTCAGGGTGCTCATGATTTGGCTCGTCTTGAGGTCGATATTAAAACTGTAGATGTCCACTGCCACGTAGGACAGGGGAGGATAGGCGTGAATACAAATATGTGCGTTGCCGGAAACGGCAATACACGTCAGTTCGTCGTCGATATGGAAGAATGTAATCCCTTCGACAGGGGCGCCGACGAGGTCGAACGCGCGCTCTACCAAGGGCTGCAAATCTTCGGCCTCCGAAAAGGAAGCCTTGCAGTTATAAAAATCGATGAGTACATGTTTTCCTAATGTGTTATTCATAAATCTCCACCCGTTACTTAGTTACAGCTTATTATATACTGTTTTCGGGCCAATGTAAACAGAAAAAAAGACCCGTTCCCGATGTTTTTTTGCATCAGGAACGGGTCCTTGGGGTAAATCGTTTTTCGTTCATCGTGAGAGGGGATGGTTTTTACGACCTACGATGAACGATATTATGCGGCATGGACGCGCATGGGCGTGAAGGTGAAGCCATTGCCGTCGTAGCCGATGGTGACGGTATCGCCTTCGCGGATGGTACCGGCGATGATGTCGCGGCTCAGGGCCGTTTCGACGGTATGCGTGATCAGGCGGCGCAGCGGACGGGCACCGAACTGCGGGTCGAAGCCTTTGTCGGCCAATTCCTGCAGGGCTTCGTCGGTCCAGGTGAGGTGGATCTTGACCTGTTTTTCCAGACGTTTGCCCAGGCGTTCCAGGAGGATAGCGGCGATATTGCGTACCTGGTCTTTCTGGAGCGCTTTGAAGACGACGATGTCGTCGACACGGTTGAGGAATTCCGGACGGAAGTACTGTTTGAGCAGTTCGCGGACTTTCTTGTTGGCTTCGTCGTAATCCTTCGATTCGAGGATTTCGTGGGAGCCGAGGTTACTGGTCATGATGATGATGGTGTTCTTGAAGTTGACTACACGGCCTTTGCCATCGGTCAGGCGGCCATCATCGAGAATCTGCAAGAGGACGTTGAAGATGTCCGGATGGGCCTTTTCGATTTCGTCGAGGAGGATGACGCTGTACGGACGACGGCGGACGGCTTCAGTGAGCTGGCCCCCTTCATCATAGCCGACATATCCCGGAGGAGCCCCGATCAGGCGGGATACGGTATGTTTTTCCATGTATTCCGACATATCGATACGGATGATGTTGCGTTCATCATCGAAGAGGGCTTCAGCCAGGGTCTTGGCCAGTTCGGTCTTGCCGACACCGGTCGGGCCGAGGAAGATGAAGGAACCAATCGGACGGTTCGGATCCTTGATACCGGCACGGGCGCGGATGATAGCATCGCTCACGACGCGGACGGCATCGTCCTGGCCGACGACCCGTTTATGCAGCGTTTCGTCGAGGTGCAGGAGTTTTTCCCGTTCGCCTGTCATCATCTTGGTGACCGGGATACCCGTCCAGCGGCTGACGACCTGGGCGATATCTTCTTCGCCGACTTCTTCTTTGAGGAGCTGCGAATCCTGGTGTTCAGCCAGGTAGGCTTCCTGTTCCTTCAACTGTTTCTGCAGTTCCGGCAGTTTGCCGTACTTCAATTCCGAAGCCTTGGCCAGATCGTAGTTGCGTTCGGCCTTAGACATTTCGCCTTTGACGGCGTCGATTTCTTTCTTCAGGCCCTGGGTGCGCAGAATGGACTGTTTTTCTTTATCCCACTGGGCTTTGAGCTTGCTTTCTTTTTCTTTCAGTTCGTTCTTCGTTTCCGTGATCTTGGCCAGGCGTTCTTTGGAAGCGTCGTCCGTTTCTTTGTTCAAGGACTGTTCTTCGATTTCCAGCTGCATGATCTTATGGCGCAGTTCGTCAATCGGCGTCGGCATGGATTCGATTTCCGTACGCAGTTTGGCGGCAGCTTCGTCGACGAGGTCGATGGCCTTATCGGGCAGGAAACGGTCGGAAATGTAGCGGTCCGACAAGACGGCGGCAGCGACCAGGGCTTTATCACGGATGCGGACGCCATGATGGACTTCGTAGCGTTCTTTCAGACCACGGAGAATGGTGATCGTGTCTTCAACAGAAGGCTGATCGACCATGACCGGCTGGAAACGACGTTCCAAAGCGGCATCTTTTTCGATGTATTTCTGGTATTCATTGAGCGTCGTAGCGCCGATGCAGCGCAGGTCACCGCGGGCCAGCATCGGTTTCAGGATGTTGCCGGCATCCATGGAGCCTTCAGAGGCGCCGGCACCGACGACAGTGTGGATTTCATCGATGAAGAGGAGAATCTGGCCGTCCGATTTGGCGATTTCATTGAGGACCGATTTGAGTCGTTCTTCAAATTCGCCACGGTATTTGGCACCGGCGATGAGGGAACCCATATCGAGGGAGTAGAGGGTCTTGTTCTTCAGCGATTCCGGGACGTCGCCGCTGACGATACGGCGGGCCAGGCCTTCGACGATAGCCGTCTTGCCGACACCAGGTTCACCGATGAGGACCGGGTTGTTCTTACGGCGGCGCGAGAGGATTTCGATGGTGCGGCGGATTTCGTCGTCACGGCCGATGACCGGGTCCAATTTATTCTGGCGGGCAGCAGCGGTCAAGTCGCGGCCGTATTTTTCCAGGGCCTTGTAGTTTTCTTCCGGGTTATCACTGTTGACGTTAGCCTTGCGGTTGGCTTTGATGGTACTCATGATCTTGTCCTGGGTCAAGCCGAATTCACGGCACAACTGCTGGACTTCGTCGTCGCTTTCGCTGACGATGCCCATGAGGATGTGTTCCGTGCTGATATATTCATCGTGCATGGAGTCGGCCAACTGCTGAGCCTTGCCGATGACACGGACCATTTCCGTCGACATGGACAACTGGCTGGAGCCTTTGACAGACGGGATCTTCTTCAACAACTGTTCCAAGCGGGCCTGGAGCATGGGGACGTCAGTGTGACATTCCGAGAAAATCGTATTGAGCAGGCCTTCCGGTTCTTTCGTCAAGCCCATGAGCATATGGACCGATGAGAGTTCCTGGTTATAATGGAGCGCGGCAATCTGCTGGGCAGACTGGAAGGCTTCGATGACCTTTTGCGTATATTTTTCGTTTCCCATAATTAAGACCTCCTTACTTATGGTGGAAGTAATCATTCTTAGGAGCTTTCCTCAAGCTCTAGTATTATTATATCGTCAAAAGTCAAAAAGTCAATAGGACAAAAAGAAAAATAAGAAAAATATTTGACAAAGGAAGGAACCTTTAGCTACACTTATTTTGTCAGAAAGGAGACGGATATATGGACGAAAAAGAACGGAAAGCTTTTGAAGGCGATGCTCAAGCGCAGTGTGACATGGGCGATGACTATTTTTTTGAAGCTTTCGATGCGGATATAGAAGATAAAGATGTTTTATATAGGAAAGCTATCTATTGGTATCACCGGGCCGCCCAGGAGGGCCACGCCGCCAGTCAGTACAACCTGGCCTATCAGTATGAACATGGTCTGGGGATAGAGATTGACTTGGAACAGGCCGTGTACTGGTACCGCCGGGCAGCCAATCAAGGCTACGGCGTAGCCGAGAACAATCTGGGCCATCTTTACGAAACGGGCTGCGGCCTGCCCCAGGACTATGCCCAGGCCCTGCACTGGTACGGCAGGGCGGCGCGGCACGACGATGCCGACGGCCAGTGCAATACGGCCATCATGTACCAGTTCGGCTATGCCGGCAAGCGGGATTACGACAAGGCCGCCTATTGGTATGCCCAGGCCGCCGGGAAGGGCCAGACCATTGCCCAGAACAATCTGGGATACCTCTATGAGACAGGGCGCGGCGTCCCGCAGGACTGGGAACAGGCGGCACACTGGTATTACGAAGCGGCCATGGCCGGTGACGGACCGGCCCAGAACAACCTGGGCGTCCTCTATCGCGACGGCCACGGCGTCCGCCAGGACCTGTACCAGGCCGTCTATTGGTTCGCCCAGTCGGCTGCGTCTGGCTATAAAGAGGGCATGAAGAATTATGCCTCTGCCCTGGAAAAGGGGGAAGGCGTGGAGAAGGATACCGTTGAAGCGGCCTATTGGCGGCAGAAGGGAAATGAACAGGACTGACATTTTTACGTAATTTTGACGGAATTCATAAATAGGACCTACATGATGAGTCTACTATAATTCCAACAAAGTCACGGCCAAAGGCTTGAAAGCCGAAAAGACCTACTGGTATCAGGTCAAAGTCGACGGGACCTGGCAGGCCGCTCAGCCGGTCAAGACGGGGAATCCGGACGACTTCACCTTCATGTATGTCGGCGACCCGCAGATTGGCGCTTCCACAGGCCAGACACCGGCAGAAGGCAGTGCTAAACAGACCGGCGAAATCGCAGCCCGCAACGATGCCTATAACTGGAACCACTATTTTTCCACGAGTCGATTTCTGTTGTATCATGATTGACACCGTCGACTTTGACAAATACCTAAAATTTTGGTTAAATAAGAGTAACCTGTTAACTGCCGTGTAGGCAGCTTAGAAATTTTGAAAAAGAAAAACAGGGATTCTTCCCTGGTTAACTGCCACATAGGCAGCTCAGAAAAACAGGGACAGTCGCACGAAGGTTTTGACCATCATGCAACTGTCCCTGTTGCTTTATAATTTGCAGAGAAAACTTTTAAATTTTAAGCTATCCGCTAACCACTAACTGCTAGCCACTAACAACTTAAAAGGGACTGTCGCATATGCGATAGTCCCTTTTTTGCTGCTTCCCATACTTCTGTAACGCGTTACCTGTAAAGAGAAGAAAAGAGAAAGAGAAAAAAGAAGAGAAAACATACATAAAAATTTAAAGCATACGCTTAAAAAAAGGTGACACATGTCCGCAGCTTTTTCTCTTATATGGGTGTCAAGGGCAAAAGCCCAAACCAAAACGAAAACGAGGTGCTGGCAATGAGAAGGCTGCAATGGCTGAAAACCAGGACGGGACTTTTTTCGGATCCCCGTATTTTATGTCTGATGAATCAGGCCAACGGCGATTCGTACATCGTCCTCTGGTTTTTCCTGAAAGACATGGCCGGGACGGTTAATGACAACGGCCTTGTCTATGTATCGGGACAAGAAGCCATGACGACGCAGCTCATTGCCAAGTGCCTGCACCGCCGCCGACCCTTCATTGAAAAAGGGTTGACACTGTTGGAAAAACTGGAACTCATCGAACGCGACGAAAGCGGTCTTATCCGCATTGCCATCTGGGATGAATTACAGGATTTTCAGCGCGACGAAAAGAAGCGGGAACAGACAAAAGAACGGGTCCGCCGCTACCGTGAGAGGCAGCGCCAAGCTCAGCAGGAAGATAGTTCGGTGGATGCGGCGCCTGTCGTAACGGAACCGGCATTCTCTGATGAGATGCCCGTGACGGCAGAAGAAGCGCCGGTCTATGACGGCGAACCTGTGACGACGCCGAAAGTCATGCGGGACTACGCGTCGGTCCAGAAATATCAAAAACTATTTGGTCCCATGCAGGGCGAGTTCGCCCAACAGCTCATTGATTTAGAGAAATTGTGGGGCAGCGAGTCGACCTGTATCGCCATTGAACTGGCCCATGAAAACGGGGTCAACAACATCAAGTATATCCAGGCCATCTTGAAGAACAGCAACGGCCGTCCTATGAAGAAGGAGGACGCTTATGCACGTAACCAGAGAGAATATTACGAGCACCTTGATGCGGTGTTACATGAAGCCCGGAGAGAGAAGCTGCAACGATTACAAGCTGAAGATGCTCGAAGAAATGCTGCCCGAAACGATGACAGCACAGCAAGCGGAATCTCTTTTGCATCGCTTGTTAAAACGATGTAAGTTCGAGCCGTCTATTGCCGAAGTCATGAAAGAATGGTATGCTATCGTCCGCGAGAACCACCGTCCCCAGACTTTCCAGGCCGGACCGGCGCAGGCCGTGCCCCAGCGCCACATCAATCGGCTGAAAGATACGCGGAATGCCTTGCTGGAAGGGCGTCCTGTCGAAGGGCTGAACCTGTCGGAGAAACTCATCCGATTCGCCCGCAGTTTTTTTCCGGAAATCAGCCTGTCCGTCATCGAACGGAACCAGTTGGAAATCTCTAACTGCATGACCGACCGTCAGAAAGACTTGGAACGGAAAGACGGCTATATGACTTATATGAAGCTTAACAAAAACGGCGTCATTACGCTGTATATGTCTAAAATCCAATGAGAGAAAGGAGACGAGAATGAACCGGATATTAAGATTTTTGAGGAACCTTGACAAAAGGAAGCTCATTTTCATCCTACAGAGAGCCAGTGCCGTATTGCTGCCGATTAGGCCCTATCCGGACTGTGGACGCGGGCACTGCCCCTGTCCGGCCGTGAAACACAGGTCCATGCAGGGCATCGCCGTCGGAGGAACGACCGCCAGCGTCCATATGAGACAGTAAATTGGAGACGCAGGCCGCAGGTCGCAGGCGGCAGTTCGCCTCGGAATCAGATGCGGCGTTTCGCCGCGACAGACTCAAATTGACAACATCGCTTCGGGAAACCCTCAGCTCGTAAAGATAGCCCCAATCGGGGTTTCGTAGGGGCCGGCCTTTAACATCTCAGACCGCCTTTGGCGGCCAGCTCCCCTATAAAGGGAGCCTTGTGCGGCCCGCAGCGAGATTCCATCACAGCCCGTTCTGGTATAATGATGTTTTTTTACGAGTAACGAACCACGAACAACGAGCCACGGCTTTTCCGAAGCGGCCTGCGAACTGCGACCGGTGGGGCCGTTAAGCCCCGAACTCGATGAACGACAAAACGGCCGTCAGGCCATACTATCGAAAGGAGTGCTATGAAAGTATATCTCAATGCCGGGCACGACCGGCAGCTTGATCCGGGCGCCGTCAATCGCCGCCTGCATCTGTGTGAATGTGATGCGGCCTATGAATTGGCCCTGGGTATCCAGCAATATTTAGAACGAAATGGAATAGCCGTTGTCTTTGGTCAGGACGATGACCTCTATCGTATCTGCGACCAGGCCAATCAAGCTGAATGTGATCTCTTCGTATCCATTCATTTCAACGCCTACAACGGCAGGGCCAGCGGCACGGAAACGCTTATTTCCGGGTCCACCGGTAGCCTCATGCTGGGGCACTGCATCCAGACCAATTTGAAAGCCGTCCTGAATCTGCCCAACCGGGGACTCAAAGAACGGCCGGGACTCTTCGTCCTGCGCAATACCATCATGCCTGCCGTCCTCGTCGAAGTCTGTTTCATCGACAACGACTTCGACTGGCGCCGCTACGACGCCCATCGCGACGAAGCGGCCCGTGCCATCGCGACGGGCATCATACAGTACCCGCACCAGATGCAAGGGGCACAGGCGGCATGATGAACGCAGGCCGCCTCGGAATCAAAAGCGGCGTTCCGCCGCGACAGACTCAAATTGACAACATCGCTTCGGGAAGCCCTCAGCTTGTAAAAATGGCCCCGACTGGGGCTGCGTAGGGGCCAGGCCTTTAACCTCTCAGACCGCCTTTGGCGGCCAGCTCCCCTATAAAGGGAGCCTTGTGCGGCCCGCTGCGAGGTTTCATCACAGCCCATCCTGGTATAATGGTGGGTTTTTACGAACCACGAACAACGAGCTACGGCTCTTTCCTCGGACTCAGATGCGGCTTTGCCGCGACAGATTCATGATTATATTACGACCATGAGCCATTCGTCATAAATTCTGGCTATGCACAGAATTCGCGGCGGTACGCCCTTTGGGCGTCCCCTACGGTATCGCATACAGGCGATAAAAAATGAACGCAGTTCGCAGGTGGCCGGCCGCAGGTCGCCGCGGTCTTGCGGACCGTAAAAAAACACGGCCAACGGCCGTATGCGTAGGGGCCGACCCAAGCCTTTTTGGCCCGTCAGGTGCCGACCGACGGAAGGCGCAGGACGGTTGCCAAAACGGACAGCTGTGGCTGGGCGGCCCGCTGCGAACAGTTGGTCATGATTTATCTGGACCATGTGACATGGTTTGGCGAACTGCGGCCTGCGGCCTGCGACCGGCGGCTCGTCAGGACCCGAACTCGAATCACGAGCCATGAAGGCTCTTCACATACAAAAAAGAAAGGAGGAATGAACATGGCAGCAGAACGTAAAGCCGTTTCCAGCAAACTGAAGCTGGTCATCAGCTACAACGACGAAAATGACATTTTGTGCGAAAAATCCGTACAGATGCGCAATCTCGTTACCGGCGTCGAACCGGCAAACGTCGTCACCGCCGTCAACGCCATCGGCACGCTGTACGAAGACCCCATCACGGGCATCCATGAAGTCGTCGAAAACGAAATCACGGCGTAAAAAAAGTTCATCGTAGGCCGTAAGGCGTTCCTGCGATGAATGACCGATGATGTACAAAAATACAAAAGAAAGGAGGACTACACTATGGCTATTAAATCGGAAACGAAAACGTTACAGCTTACATTTGTGGACGGAGCCAGCAAAAATGTCAGCTACTCCATTGCCAATCCGAAATCTGATTTGACGAAAGAAACCGTCGATACAGTCGCGCAGACCATCGTCGACAGCAAGATTTTTGCTACGACCGAAGGCGGCAATCTGACCGGTCTCAAGTCGAGCCAAATCGTAACCCGTAAAGTCGAAACGCTCGAATAAGCGTAACCGAATAGAGATGCCTTGGGCCGCATATCGGCCCAGGGTATTTTCTCGTTTTTTCAAAGATTAAAATTTGCTAAGATGAATACAGAAAAGAGGTCTTAATTTGATTTTAAGGTAAGGAGAGGATTACGTGACCATACCATTGCGACACTGTGTGCGCGAAGCACAACACGGAAACCATGAAGCCATACTGTTTTTACTGCGTGAATTTGAACCTTTGATCCGAAAATATGTGAAAAGGTACTATGTCTACTATGATTCGCTGGAAGAAGCCATCTCGACGGCTCAACATGCCGTAGTTACCTGTGTTTTTGCTTTTGATTTGACCAAGGCCGACTATATACAGCGCAAAATTTTGGCAGCTGTACACAACGCTTTTGAATATGAAAGCTACCGAAAACAATGTTATTGGAAACGCGTACAGAAAAACATCATCGAATCGGATATCGTCACCGATTTCCCCTATAATTGGGCTGCGCCAGAAGAAGAAACACCGGAACACTGCCTGCTGAAACAGGAGAAAAAAGAGCAAGTGTGGAAAGCCCTGAACAGATTGAATGAAACGCAGCGGACGCTCATCGTCGCGCATTACATACATAATCAGACTTACGATTACATTTCGAAAAAATACGGCATCGAAAAAAGCAAAGTCCGCCGTATTATCAAACGGGGACTGAATGTGTTGCGATGTCTACTAGAATAGAGAAAAAAGTGCTGCCGCACAGAGCATTGGCTTTGTGCGGCAGTTTTTATGCTATTGTATTATCCAGAGGCTCTAACATTTATTCGATGTATTCTTCGTTTTATGGTATGATAAAGAGGAATATATATAACGCAAATGAAGATAAATAAATGAAAGTGGAGGCACTACGAATGGGGATAGATAATAAGAAAGAACAGGAACGTGAGGAATTACATCGCGCTATATGGGCGATAGCTGATGACCTCCGGGGTGCTGTAGACGGATGGGATTTCAAGAATTACGTATTGGGAGCTATGTTTTATCGCTATATCTCAGAAAATCTGACGAACTATATTAATCAAGGGGAACGAGAAGCGGGAGATCGCGATTTTGATTACGCTTCCATGTCCGATGAAGCGGCAGAAGAAGCACGGGAAGGGCTCGTACAGGAGAAGGGCTTCTTTATTTTGCCGAGTGAGCTTTTTGCCAATGTTACGGCCAGAGCTGAAGATGACGAAAATCTGAACGAAACACTGGAACAGGTCTTCCGTCATATCGAGGAATCGGCTAAGGGCAGTGACGCCGAAAGTGATTTTGAAGGCCTTTTCGATGACTTTGATGTCAATAGTAATAAGCTGGGGGCTACGGTTGCCAAGCGTAATGAAAGACTGAGTAAGTTGTTGACCGGGATATCCCTGATGAAATTGGGCAGTGTACAAGACCATGATATTGATGCCTTTGGCGATGCTTATGAATATTTGATGAGTATGTATGCTTCTAATGCGGGGAAATCGGGTGGGGAATTCTTTACGCCAGCGGACGTTTCGGTTTTACTCACGCGGCTGGGAACTGTGGGGAAGACAAAAGTCAATAAGGTGTATGATCCGGCGTGCGGGAGCGGAAGCCTGCTTTTAAAAGCGGTCCAGATTCTAGGAAAAGACGGTGTAGTAAATGGCTTTTTTGGCCAGGAAATCAATATCACGACATATAACCTTTGTCGTATCAATATGTTCCTTCACGATATCGGCTTTGATAAATTCGATATTGCTTGTGAAGATACGCTGATTAATCCGCAACACTGGGACGATGAACCGTTTGAACTGATTGTATCCAATCCGCCTTATTCCATAAAGTGGGCAGGGGACAATAATCCCTTGCTCATCAATGATCCCCGTTTTTCGCCGGCCGGCGTGCTGGCTCCGAAAAGCAAGGCAGATATGGCCTTTATCATGCACTCCCTGTCCTGGCTGGCACCGAATGGTACGGCAGCTATCGTCTGTTTTCCTGGTATCATGTATCGCGGTGGGGCTGAACAGAAAATCCGGAAATATCTCGTCGACAATAACTTCGTAGATTGTATTATTCAGCTGCCAAGTAATTTATTCTATGGCACGTCCATTGCAACTTGTATCATGGTCATGAAGAAAGGGAAAAATGATAACAAAATCCTTTTCATTGATGCGACTAATGAATGTATTAAGGTTACAAATAACAATAAATTGACGGCAGAAAACATAGACCACATTGTAAATACTTTTACCAAACGGGACGATGAGCCGTATTTCAGCCGCCTCGTTTCCTACGATGAGGTCAAAGACGAAAATTACAATCTTTCTGTCAGTACCTATGTTGAACAGGAAGATAAACGGGAAAAGATAGATATTGTCAAGCTCAATGCGGAAATCAAGGATATTGTGGCCCGTGAACAAGTACTTCGCGATGAAATCGACAAGATTATAGCCGAAATCGAAGGGGGCAAAGTGGATGAGTAGATTAGAAGAATTGATTCAGGAACTCTGCCCGGATGGCGTGGAATATAAGAAGTTAGGTGATGTAGCTGAGATTTCACGAGGCGGGAATTTTCAGAAAAAGGATTTTAGGGAGAAAGGATTTCCTTGTATCCATTATGGACAGATTTATACGAAATTGGGATTGTTTGTGTATGCTCCTTTGACGTATATTGACAATGAAAAATCGGAAAATCAAAAGAAAGCCAAGCATGGTGATATCATCATGGCCGTTACTAGTGAAAATGTTGAAGATGTATGTAAATGTGTAGCATGGCTTGGCGAAGATGAAATTGCTGTTAGTGGACATACAGCTATCATCCATAGTATGCTGAATCCTAAATATTTGACTTATTATTTGCAATCCAGCCATTTTTATACACAAAAATTAAAACTGGCTCATGGTACAAAGGTTATTGAAGTAACTCCTAGTCGGTTAAATAATGTTGTAGTTCCTGTACCTCCTCTGGAGGTACAACGTGAAATAGTCCATATTTTGGACTCTTTCACGTTACTTACAGCCGAGCTTACAGCCGAGCTTACAGCCGAGCTTACAGCTCGGAAGAAGCAGTATGAATACTATAGAAATCAGCTACTGACATTTGATAAGCCAAAGGTTATTTGGCAAACGTTGGGGGATATAGGCAAAATATCTATGTGTAAGCGCATTATGAAGAATCAAACAACTCGTGATGGTGATGTTCCATTCTATAAAATTGGAACATTTGGTAAAAAGGCAGATGCTTTCATATCAAAAGCTATTTTTGATGAATATCGTGAAAAATACAGTTTTCCTAAAAGGGGAGATGTGTTGATTTCAGCAGCAGGGACTATAGGACGAACTGTTGTATATGATGGAACACCCGCATATTTTCAGGATTCTAACATAGTATGGATTGATAATGATGAAACACAAGTGCTTAACGCGTTTCTTAAATATTGGTATCAGGTAGCTCCTTGGAAAGTTTCAACTGGAGGAACGATTGCTCGACTTTATAATGATAATATAGCAAGAACAAAGGTACCCGTTTTACCGATTGCCATTCAACAGCGTATCGTCCATACTCTTGATAATTTTGAGGAAATATGTACCGATTTGAATATCGGGTTGCCAGCTGAAATCGAGGCACGCCAAAAGCAGTATGAATTTTATCGCGACCAGCTCTTGACATTTGCTGAATCTGGCAACAGTATCTTGACAGACAGACAGACAGACAGACAGACAGACAGACAGACAGACAGACAGACAGAC
>ERZ1023901.179-NODE-179-length-13352-cov-10.748590_pt1 | contig 13352 bp, 9 predicted proteins | sample MGYA00380401_ERZ1023901 | MGnify/ENA primary metagenome ERZ1023901 (study PRJEB33179, sample SAMN07448997) | human gut metagenome | biome: Human-gut; feature: Human associated habitat; material: Faeces | host: Homo sapiens | place: India: Bhopal | collected... | reverse complement strand
TATATATAATGTGTAAATGTGAAGTGCCCTTTTCTATCACGTCCGCGCTTCAAGTCCACGCAGACCATTCCCGGCACGCAGCCCATCAGCAGCTTCCCGTCTTTGGTGATGATGCTGCCGATAGGGCCATTGATGCTGCGGCATTCCGGGAAGGGGTCGGTCAGCCTGTGGCTCTTGAAGTCATAGAAGAAGAGGCCGGCATTGGCTCCTATCCACAGACCTTTATTATAAGGGTCGTAGGCGAGGGCGCCGACAAACTGCATGTCGACAGCATGGCGCGCGTCGGTCGTCAATGGTCGGATGCTGCCTCCCGTGCGCGAGCAGACGCCCCCACCCCCTCGTCCTATCCCCAGCGTCTTCTCACTGTCAGCAACGAGGCAGGAGACGGTGTTGTGGGTCAAGCCGCTGTTCGAGGTTGTGAAATGGCTGAAGGTCTTCTCGCCTGCACGCTTGAGGTTCAGACCGCCTTCCACCGTCCCCACCCACAGGTCACCATTGGGAGCGGAATAGATGGCGTTGACCGGGCCCTGGCTGATGCTGCCACCATCGGCATCGACATGCGCAAAGTTCTCTATCGACAGCAGGCGTGGCACCAGGCGTGTGATGCCACCCGTCTCGGTTCCTATCCAGATGCGACCGTCATTGACAAGGAGGTTGTTGACGAAGTTGCTGGAGAGCTGCAAGGGCTGCGTGGAAGCATTGAGATGATAATAAAAATGGGCAGTGGCATCCATGACATCGACGCCACAGAGCGTGCCTACGAGCAAGCCGCCACCATCGGGGGTGACAGCCAACGAGGTCACGGTCTCATGCTGCAAGCCCTGCGCCGTACCGTTATAATGCCAGCTGCGGCCATCGCTGCAATACAGACCGCGGTTGGTACCAAACCATACCTTCCCGCGCCATTTCAAGATAGCGCCTATGACAGCTCCCCGAAGATACGGATAGCGCGCCGACAGATTCTCCACGACGAGTTTACCGCCACGCACGACGACATGACTCATCTGAAAGTTCAAGCCTACATACAACGAGCCGTCGCCGTTGACATCGGCCATCGCCACATCCGCCACCTTTGTATGGTGGGTAGCCGACAGCACACTCGTCACCTTTCCCTCCTCGTCGAAGGCAAGGCGGTCGAGAGCACCCACCTTCAATATCCATACACAGCCTTTTGTATCGCAATACACGCGCTGTGAAGGCTCGCTGAGGGCTTTGTCCAGCACGGTCTGCAGAGCACTGGTGGCTGCTTTCGGTAGTTCCATCTGACCGGTATGGAGATTGAGCATCCGCACGCCCTCGTCAAAAGCGATCCACAACCGGCCGGCCTTATCCTCCACGACATTGCGGCAGCTGTTGGGCAGAAAGCCGAAACCGACATTTCCTCCCAATCCCAAGTTGAAGAATGAGTATCCGTCATAGCGCACCAAACCGCCGCCATGAGTGGATATCCAGATAAAACCTTTACTGTCGCGATAGATATCATCAACATAGTTGCTTGGCAGACCGTCGTTCATATTCAGGTAGCCAATATTATATTGCGACAAAGCGTTTGCACGCGTGTTCAGAGGTGCAAACAAAGATAACAAGATTGCTATGAATGTTGCAAAATACTTCATATAGTTTTCTTCGGTCAAAGGCCTTTCAATATTTTTGAGTGCAAAAATACACTTTTTATTTTTAACCAAGAAGAAAACCCGCAAGAACTTTCTGTCAGAAAAACTTTTCAACACCAAAAGAGGCACACGATAGGTCGGTGAGCACTGACCCTCAGAGGTCTCACATGGAAAGAAAGGAATAGCAAGGTAATCCGCGGCATATGCCAACGACATCCGTGGCATTTGCCAACGATATCCGTGGCATTTGCCAACGACATCCGTGGCAAATGCCGTACAACGTCAGACAATCATAGAGAGTCGGCTGGCGCTGACCTCGGAGGGGCGAACAATGTGTCGGTTGACCACTACCCCCGGAGGGGTCACACGTGTGTTGGCAAGCACTGACCCCGGAGGGGTCACACCATGAATGACCCCAGGTCGTCGGACGAGTATGGGCTGGAGCTTGCGGAAGCCCATGCTCGGGAGCGACCTGGGGATAAAGCAGCGAGAGTGGAAAGACCTCGGAGAGGTCTCACGTGGATAGCACGGCATAACATTAACACCCAACACCTAACACCCACCACCTTATACCCTGCTGTCCACGTGAGACCTCTCCGAGGTCTTTGCCATACCACATACAGCCACCCCAGGTCGCTCGGTGCCGTGAGGTCTCGCTACGCTGCGACCTCCCGTCCCCGAGACGACCTGGGGTCATTCATGGTGTGACCCCTTCGGGGTCAGTGCTTACCGACATCCTGCACAACGACGGGGGCAGTGCTTACCGACGTTCTGCTCGGTGCCGGGGTCAATGCCAGCCGACATCCTGCAAGATGATACCACTATTGCAAACGGAAACGGATATCAATATCAGTATCTACGCTATTTTATTTCAGCTCATCGAGCACCTTACCGATGTAGTCGAGGACCTCCTCGCGACCCGTCTTTTTATCCGAGCTCGTGATGAAATACGGGGGCAGCGACTCCCAGGTGTCGAGGAGCTTATTCATCCAAGCCTGCGCATTGGCCTTGACCTTCCCCACGCTGAGCTTGTCAGCCTTGGTGAAGATGATGGAGAAAGGAATGGAGCTGGCCCCGAGCCAGTCGATGAACTCCCGGTCTATGGCCTGCTGCTCGTGGCGAATGTCGATGAGCACAAAGACATTGACGAGCTGCTCACGTTGCAGGATATACGAGCGTATCATCCTGTCGAGCTTGTCGCGCTCCGTCTTCGACCGCTTGGCGTAGCCGTAGCCGGGGAGGTCGACGAGATACCACTCCTTGTTGATGATGAAGTGGTTGATGAGGAGCGTCTTACCCGGTGTGGCCGATGTCTTGGCCAAACCCTTATGGTTGCAGAGCATGTTGATGAGACTCGACTTGCCCACGTTGCTGCGCCCGATGAAGGCAAACTCCGGCTTCGTATCCTTCGGACACATCGTCACTGTGGGCGCTGAGATGACAAATTCAGCGTTCTTAATATCCATGATTCTATGTTTTTGCTGCAAAGATAATGTTTATCTATTATTTTTTGCTAACTTTGCGGCAAAAATTATAGATTAGGTAAAAAGATTCAATAATTATGTCTAAGAGATTTACCGAGCACGACCGTCTTGATCTTACCAAGACCAACGAGGAGGTATTAGCAGAGTGGGAGAAGAATGACATCTTCCACAAGAGTATAGACGAGCGGGAAGGCTGTCCGAAGTTCATCTTCTTCGAGGGCCCTCCTTCCGCCAACGGCCATCCCGGCATTCACCATGTTCTGGCCCGTTCCATCAAGGACACTTTCAACCGTTATAAGACCATGCAGGGCTTCCAGGTCAAGCGCAAGGCCGGTTGGGATACCCACGGACTGCCCGTGGAGATCAACGTCGAGAAAGAGCTCCATATCACCAAGAAAGATATCGGCACAAAGATTTCCGTCGAGGAATACAACCGCCGCTGCCACGAGGACGTGATGAAGTTCACCAAGGAGTGGGACGAGCTCACCAAGAAGATGGGCTATTTCGTCGACCTTGAGCATCCGTATGTCACCTACCACAACAAATATATCGAGACGCTGTGGTGGCTCCTCAAGCAGCTCTACAACAAGGGTCTGCTCTACAAGGGCTACACCATCCAGCCCTACTCCCCCGCCGACGGCACCGGTCTGAGCTCCCACGAGCTGAACCAGCCCGGCTGCTACCGCGACGTCAAGGACACCACCGTCACCGCTCAGTTCCTCATCACCGACCCCAAGGCCGAGTGGACAAAGTGGGGCAAGCCGTATTTCCTGGCATGGACCACCACACCGTGGACCCTGCCTTCCAACACTGCCCTCTGCGTAGGCCCGAAGATCGACTATGTCGTCGTAGAGTCCTACAATCCCTACGATGGTGAGCCGCTGACCGCCGTCATCGCTGAGTCACGTCTCAACGCCTACTTCGACGAGAAGCAGGAGGTCAAGGACGGTGCTGCGCTGCCTGCCTTCGACAAGGAGAAGAAGCTCTGCCCCTGGCGCATCATCGACCGCATGAAGGGCACCGACCTCGTCGGCCTCCACTACCAGCAGCTCATGCCCTGGGTCAAGCCCTGCGAGAAGGTGAGCCAGTACAGCCACCAGTTTGTCAACGACTATGCCCAGGCCCATCCCGACAAGGTCTTCGCCAGCACCGACGGCCGCGACAAGTTCGTAGAGATGGAGAGTGAGGCCTTCCGCGTCATCCCCGGCGACTATGTCACCACCGAGGACGGTACCGGTATCGTGCATATCGCGCCTACCTTTGGTGCCGACGATGCCAAGGTGGCCAAAGACGCCAAGATTCCGGCCCTCTACCTCATCTCCAAGCAGGGAGAGACACGACCCATGGTAGACCTCCAGGGCAAATACTATGTCCTCGACGACCTCGACGCCAACTTCGTGGCTCAGTGCGTCGACAAGGATGCCTACAGCCACCACGCCGGCGACTATGTCAAGAACGCCTACGACCCGCGCTTCAATGTCGACGGACAATGGGACCGCAAAGCCTCTGAGAAGGCCGACGACCTGAACATCATCATCTGCATGGAGATGAAGCAGGAGGGCACCGCCTTCAAGATTCAGAAGATGGTGCACAACTATCCCCACTCCTGGCGCACCGACAAGCCCATCCTCTACTATCCCCTCGACTCGTGGTTCATCCGCGACACGGCGAAGAAAGCCGAGATGGTGGCTCTGAACAAGACCATCCACTGGCAGCCGGAGTCTACGGGCACCGGACGCTTCGGCAACTGGCTGGAGAACCTCAACGACTGGAACCTCTCCCGCTCACGCTTCTGGGGCACCCCGCTGCCTATCTGGCGCGACGAGAACCGCCACGAGAAGTGCATCGGATCTATCGAGGAGCTCTACAACGAGATAGAGAAGTCCGTCAAGGCTGGATTCATGAAGTCCAACCCCTTCAAGGACGCTGGCTTCGTCGTCAACGACTTCTCTCAGGAGAACTACGACAAGATTGACCTCCACCGGCCTTATATCGACCGCATCATCCTCGTCAGCGACACCGGCAAGCCTATGAAGCGCGAGAGCGACCTCATCGACGTATGGTTCGACTCCGGCTCCATGCCCTATGCCCAGCAGCACTACCCCTTCGAGGGCGACATCAACGCCGAGGGCCTCAAGGCCACTGGCAAGAGCGAGGCCGAATACCGCAGCGAGCTCGTCCACAGCACCTATGAGGGCACACCCGTGCCACCGGCTTTCTTCCCCGCCGACTTCATCAACGAGGGCGTCGACCAGACACGCGGATGGTTCTTCACCCTCCACGCCATCGCCACCATGGTCTTCGGCTCCGTGGCTTTCAAGAATGTCATCTCCTCAGGTCTCGTCCTCGACGCCAAGGGCAACAAGATGAGCAAGCACTTAGGCAACGTCACCAACCCCTTCGACATGATCAACAAGTATGGTGCCGACCCTGTGCGCTTCTACATGCTCACCAACTCCGAGCCTTGGGACAACCTGAAGTTCGACGAGAACGGTGTCGACGAATGCCGACGCAAGTTCTTTGGCACATTATATAATACCTATAGCTTCTTCGCCCTCTACGCCAATGTCGACGGCTTCGACCCCGAGGCCACAAACCTTCAGGCCAACGAGCAGGCGTTCACTGAGATTGACCGCTGGATTCTCTCCTGTCTGAACACTCTCATCAAGGGTGTGACGCGCGAGCTCGACAACTTCGACCCCACCCGTGCAGCCCGTCTCATCGACGCCTTCGTCAACGACGACCTGAGCAACTGGTATGTGCGTCTGAACCGTAAGCGCTTCTGGGGCAAGGAGATGAGCACCGACAAGCGTGCGGCCTACGACACCCTCTACACCTGTCTGATGACCGTGGCCAAGCTCCTGGCGCCCTTCGCACCCTTCGCTGCCGACCAGCTCTATCACAACCTTGGCGGCAAGTTGGAGTCTGTCCACCTCGACACCTTCCCCAAGGCCGATGACAGCCGCATCGACTCCGACCTCGAAGCACGCATGGCCATGGCTCAGAAGATTACGTCCATGGTGCTGGCCCTCCGCCGCAAGGTCAACATCAAGGTGCGCCAGCCCCTGGCTCAGATTATGATTCCTGCCGTCGACGACGAGCAGAAGAAGCACATCGCCGCTGTCGAGGACCTCATCCTCAACGAGGTCAACGTCAAGCAGCTCACCTTCGCCGAGGGCAACGGCATCCTGGTGAAGAAGGTGAAGTGCAACTTCCGCGTCATGGGTAAGAAGTTCGGCAAGCTCATGAAGGGCGTCGCCGCCAAGATGAACACCCTCTCCCAGGACGAGATCGCCGACTTGGAGAAGACGGGCTCCATCGCCTTCGAGGTCGAGGGACAGCCCATCACCGTCGACGCCGCCGACGTGGAGATCATCTCTGAGGACATTCCCGGATGGCTCGTCAGCAACGAGGGCAACCTCACCGTGGCCCTGGAGGTCGAGCTCACCGACGCGCTCCGCCAGGAGGGTATGGCCCGCGAGCTCATCAACCGCATCCAGAACCTCCGCAAGGAGACAGGTCTCGAGATTACCGACCGCATCACGGTCACCGTGGCGCCCAACGACAAGACAACAGCTGCCATCAACGCCTTCGGCGACTACATCAAGTCGCAGGTTCTGGCCAACGACATCACCGTGGCCGACAACGACGGCGCTGAGGTCGACTTCGACGACTTCAAGCTGAACATCAAGGTCGAGAAGTGCTAAGCCACGTCCATTGACTTATTTCTCTTTTGGACATCAGTGCTGCCGGTGACCACACCGGCGGCAACTGGCGTTCAAAAGATTTTACGTTTTATAATGAAGAACAAAAAACTACTTGGCATCATCGCCATCGGCATCGTCGTGGCCATTCTCGTCATCGACCAGCTGATAAAGATTCATGTCAAGACCACTATGACGATAGGTGAGGCCGTGAAAGTCACCAACTGGTTCTACATCACCTTTATCGAAAACAACGGCATGGCCTGGGGCATGACCTTCATCAACAAGCTCTTCCTCAGTCTGCTGCGCATCGTTGCCGTCACGGCCATAGGCTGGTATATCTACCGCGTCATCAAGACCGGGGGGCGCACGCGCTATGTCGTCTTCCTGTCGATGATTCTCGCCGGTGCGGCGGGCAACATCTTCGACTCGATATTCTACGGTCTGTGCTTCACCGCCTCCTCGCCGTTCAATGTCGCCTACACAGTGCCCTTCGGCTCCGGCTATGCCGGCTTCCTTATGGGCAAGGTCGTAGACATGTTCTACTTCCCCATCATCGACACCTACCTCCCCTCGTGGCTCCCCCTCGTGGGTGGTGAGCGCTTCACCTTCTTCGACCCCGTCTTCAACTTTGCCGACGCGGCCATCACCACGGGAGTCATCTGTCTGCTCCTCTTCTGCAACAAGGATCTCACCACCGTGGGCAAGCCGGTGGAAGATGTCATAGGTAAAGGCGGCAAGGACAAAGACGGCAAGGAGGAAGCCAACAAGGACAAAGAGTAAGATTATTATGCGCCATTATCTGTGTCTCATCATCACCCTTCTCGCCATAGCCCTGACTTTCACGGGCTGTGACAACCATTCCGACACCTTCCTCTCCAAGCATGAGATGGAAGACATTCTCTACGACTATCACCTTGCCGACGCCATGGCCCAGCAGGCCAAGGGCGGTGCCGCTGCCAACGCCTTGGAGTACCGCGCCGCCGTGCTGAAGAAATATGGCGTCTCGCAGGAGAAGTTCGACACGTCAATGGTGTACTACATGCGCCACACCGACGAGCTCCACACCATCTACCAGCATCTCTCCGACCGCATGCAGCAGGAGGCCGACCGCCTCGGAGCCACCGCCTCTGGCGTCACCGCTGCCGGCGACTCCGCCGATGTGTGGAAGGGCGCGAAGACCATGGTCCTCATGCCCAACCAGCCCTACAACCTCTACACCTTCAACCTCAAGACCGACACCACCTTCCACAAGGGCGACCGCCTGGTGCTGAGCTTCAAGGCTGACTTCATCTTCCAGGACGGCATGCGCGACGGCATCGCCTACATGGCCGTGCGCTTGGGCAACGACAGCATCGTCACGCGCAACTACCGCCTCTCCTCCTCCATGCCCACATCCATGGAGATTGACGACAACGACAGCCTGGGCATCAAGGAGATTCGTGGCTTCTTCATGCTCTCCAAAGACAACAGCATGAACGCCTCGTCGACGACGCTACAGCTCATGTGCATCCACGACATCCAGCTCCTGCGCGTCCATGCCCGCCCGCAGCCTGCCGGTCAGCAACCCGTACAGCCCATGCAGAGTCAGATTCCCGTCAACCCCGACGTCCCCGACTCGCAGCGCATGAGGCCCATGGTAACCCGTTAACAACAAAAAAATTCTTAGCAATGAAAAAACACATACTCGCAGCTCTCTTCCTGAGTCTGGCCACGGCCGCTTCGGCCTGCACCAACTTCATCGTGGGCAAGAAGGCGTCCGCCGACGGCTCCGTCATCTGCTCCTATAACGCCGACGACTACGGCATGTTCATCGGCCTGGCCCACTACCCCGCCGCCAAGCACGCCAAGGGCGAAATGCGGCGCATCGTAGACTGGGATACAAAGAAATACCACGGCGAGATTCCCGAAGCCCCCGAGACCTACAACGTCATCGGCAACATCAACGAATTCCAGGTCACCATCGGCGAGACCACCTATGGCGGCCGCGAGGAGATGGTCGACACCACCGGCATCCTCGACTACGGCTCACTCATCTACATCGCCCTGCAACGCTCCAAGACAGCCCGCGAGGCTATCCGCGTCATGACCTCCTTAGCGGAGAAATACGGCTACAACTCCGAGGGAGAGACCTTCACCCTCTGCGACCCCAACGAGGCCTGGATCATGGAGATGCAGGGCTGCGGTGGCGACAAGAAGCAGAAAGTGGTGTGGGTGGCCGTCCGCATCCCCGACAACGCCATCTCAGGCCATGCCAACCAGAGCCGCATCGGCGTCTTCGCCAACTACCGCACCGAGGTGCTCCACAGCAAGAATGCCATCTCCTTCGCCCGTCAGAAGGGGTGGTTCAAAGGTGCCGACAAAGACTTCTCGTGGAAGAACACGTACGCCTTCCCCGACTTCTCCGGCCGCCGCATCTGCGACGCCCGTGTGTGGAGCTTCTTCAACCATCACAAGGACATGAGCCGCTGGCTGCCCTGGGCCTTAGGCAAGGACAAGAACGCTGAGGACATGCCCCTGTGGATCATCCCCGACAAGCCCCTCTCCGTGCAGAATGTCGAGGCTGACATGCGCGACCACTTCGAGGGCACCCCGATGTCCCTGGCCGCTGACAAGGACAGCACCGACATCGGCGGTGGCGTCTGGGAGATGCCCTATCGCCCCACCCCACTCTTCTTCGAGGTCAACGGCAAGAAGTACTTCAACGAGCGCCCCACCTCCACGCAGCAGACGGGCTTCTCCTATGTCTCACAGATGCGCGCCTGGCTGCCACGCCGCATTGGTGGCGTGCTGTGGTTTGGCAACGACGACGGCAACATGGTAGCCTACACCCCCATCTACTGCGGCAACACCGTGCAGCCTGAGTGCTACAACACCCCCGGCGCCGATGCCGTCACCTTCTCCATGAAGAACGCCTACTGGGTCTGCAACTGGGTCAGCAACATGGTCTACCCCCGCTACTCCCTCCTCTTCCCCAGCCTCAAGGCCGTGCGCGACAGCCTGGAGCAGAGCTACTTTGCGCAGCAGCAAGCCGTAGAGGCCAAGGCCGTAGCGCTCAACAAAACCTCTGCCGACGATGCCGTCAAATATCTTAACGACTACAGCAACAGCCAAGCACAGCAGATGCTCGCTCGCTGGAAGCAACTCGCCTTCTACCTCATCGTCAAATACAACGACATGGCCGTGAAGCCTGAGAAGGACGGACACTTCGAGCGCACACCCGAGGGCATCGGCGCCACCATCCAGCGCCCCGGCTACCCCGACAGCTTCAAGAAGAAGCTCGTAGAGCGCACCGGCGACAGATACGCCCTGCCACAGTAAACGCACCCTCGTCTCAACATCTTTAAAACTATTTCTATGGGAATATTCGGACTTTTCAGCAAGAAGAACAAGGAGACCCTCGACCATGGACTGGAAAAGACCAAGCAGAGCGTCTTCTCTAAGATAACACGTGCCATTGCCGGTAAATCCAAAGTCGACGACGATGTCCTCGACAACCTTGAGGAGGTGCTCATCACCTCCGATGTCGGTGTCGACACCACGTTGAAGATCATCCAGCGCATCGAGGAGCGTGTGGCGCGCGACAAATACGTCTCCACGTCAGAGCTCAACGGCATCCTTAAGGACGAGATCGCCTCCCTGCTCACCGAGAACAACTCCAACGACAACACCAACTGGGACCTGCCGCAGGACCACACGCCCTACGTCATCCTCGTCGTCGGCGTCAACGGTGTGGGCAAGACCACGACCATCGGCAAGCTCGCCTACCAGTTCAAGAAAGCCGGTAAGAAAGTCTACCTCGGCGCTGCCGACACCTTCCGCGCCGCCGCCGTGGAGCAGATACAGATTTGGGGCGACCGCGTCGGCGTCCCCGTCGTCAAGCAGCAGATGGGTGCCGACCCTGCCAGCGTGGCCTTCGACACCCTGCAGAGCGCCAAGGCCAACGGTGCCGACGTTGTGCTCATCGACACCGCCGGGCGACTCCACAACAAGGTGGGACTGATGAACGAGCTGAAGAAGATCAAGGACGTCATGAAGAAGGTGGTGCCCACAGCCCCCGACGAGGTCCTCCTCGTCCTCGACGGCAGCACCGGACAGAACGCCTTCGAGCAGGCCAAGCAGTTCTCCGCCGTCACCAACATCACCTCACTGGCCATCACCAAGCTCGACGGAACCGCCAAGGGTGGCGTCGTCATCGGCATCTCCGACCAGCTCAAGGTGCCCGTGAAATACATCGGCCTGGGCGAGAAGATGGAAGACCTTCAGCTCTTCAACAAGAAAGAATTTGTAGACTCACTCTTCTAATGGATAATCAGATTGACTTTATCACCATGGGCTGCTCCAAGAACCTTGTCGACTCGGAGCACCTCATGCGCAAGTTTGAGAACCTCGGCTATCACTGCACCCACGACCCCAAGCATCCCAAGGGCGACATCGCCGTCATCAACACCTGTGGCTTCATCGAGAGCGCCAAGGAGGAGAGCATCAACACCATCCTGGAGTTCGTCGACGCCAAGCAGCACGGCCGCCTGAAGAAGCTCTTCGTCATGGGCTGCCTCTCACAGCGCTACAAGCAGGAGCTGGAGGAGAGCATCCCCGAGGTCGACAAATTCTACGGCAAATTCAACTACACCCAGCTCCTCGACGACCTCGGTCCTGCCCCTGAGGCTGCCAAGACCTTTGCCGCCCGCCGTGTCGATGCCAACACGCGGCGCCTGCTCACCACGCCCTCCCACTACGCTTACATCAAGATTGCCGAGGGCTGCGACCGCTTCTGCGCCTACTGCGCCATACCCCTCATCACGGGGCGGCACGTCAGCCGGCCCATGGAGGAGATTCTCCAGGAGGTGGAGGAGCTCGTCGGCGAGGGCGTCACAGAGTTCCAGGTCATCGAGCAGGAGCTCACCTACTACGGTGTCGACCTCTACGGCAAGCCACGCATCGCCGAGCTCGTCGACCGCATGGCACGCATCAAGGGCGTGAAGTGGATACGCCTCCACTACGCCTACCCCAACGACTTCCCCTTGGAGCTCCTCGACGTCATGCGCGCCCACGACAACGTCTGCAAATACCTCGACATCGCCTTGCAGCATATCTCTGACAACATGCTCAGCCGCATGCTCCGCCATGTCACCAAGCAGCAGACCATCGACCTCATCCACACCATCCGCGAGCGCGTGCCGGGCATCACCCTCCGCACCACACTCATGGTGGGCTTCCCCGGCGAGACGGAGCAGGACTTCCAGGAGCTCGTCGACTTTGTCAAGGCCGAGAAGTTCGAGCGCATGGGCGCCTTCGCCTACTCCGAGGAGGAGGGCACCTACTCGCAGAAACACTACAAGGACGATGTCCCTGCCGACGTCAAGCAGCAGCGGCTCGACAAGCTCATGGCCGTGCAGGAGGAGATCAGCGCCGACATCGAGGCGGCAAAAGTAGGTAAGACCCTCAAAGTCGTCATCGACCGCAAGGAGGGGCAATACTATGTCGGGCGCACCGAGGCCGACTCCCCCGAGGTGGACCCCGAAGTACTCATTGACGCCAAAGACGGGCGCCTGAAGACAGGACACTACTACGATGTCCTTATCACGGCCAACGACGCCTTTGACCTCTACGGAAAAGTAACGAAACGATGAACAACAAGGAATTTATTGACGAGCTGGCCTCCCGCACGGGCTACACCCAGGCTGACACCCAGCAGATGGTAAGGACCGTCATAGAGAAGATGTCCGCCGACTTCGACGAGGGCGACACGGTACAGATCAGTGGCTTCGGCACCTTCGAGGTGCGGAAGCGCCTGGAGCGTGTCGTCGTCAACCCCGCCACCCAGCAGCGCATGCTCGTGCCTCCTAAGCTCGTCCTGAACTTCAAGCCCATCACGGCAATAAAGGAGAATCTCAAGAAAGGAGGCAGCGATGAGCAGGAATAAGGATTTGGCCGTCGCCCTGACAGAGAAGCACGGACTGGCCAAGACCGACGCCGAGGCCTTCGTCAATGCGATGTTCACACTCATCAACGAGGCCCTGGCCTCAGAGCGGGCCGTCAAGGTGAAAGGTCTCGGCACCTTCAAGGTCATCAGTGTGGCAGCACGCAAGAGCGTAGACGTCAACACCGGGGCGCCTATCGTCATCGACGGACGCGACAAAATCTCCTTCACCCCCGACAGCTCCCTGCGCGATGAGGTCAACAAGCCCTTCGCACAGTTCGAGACGGTGGTCGTCAACGACGGCGTCGACTTCTCGGAGATAGACAGGAAGTTCGAGGAGGAAGAGAGGGCGGCTACGGAAGAGGCTTCTACAGAAGAGGGGGCTTCAGAAGTCGCGGAAGACAGCTTTGAAGTTGCAGAAGACAGCTCTGAAGTCGCGGAAGTCGCGGAAGTCGCAGAAGTCCAGTCAAATGGCCGGGAGGATATGACCACGAAAGACACGGAGGACACGGAAGAGACGGGGGCCACGAAGGACACGGAAGACACGAATGACACAGAAGACACCACGGACGAAGCGGAACTCTATCTTATTCACCGGTTCCGCTACCAACAATAAGGCACGGCGACG
>ERZ1023901.175-NODE-175-length-13461-cov-6.782038_pt1 | contig 13461 bp, 12 predicted proteins | sample MGYA00380401_ERZ1023901 | MGnify/ENA primary metagenome ERZ1023901 (study PRJEB33179, sample SAMN07448997) | human gut metagenome | biome: Human-gut; feature: Human associated habitat; material: Faeces | host: Homo sapiens | place: India: Bhopal | collected... | reverse complement strand
GCATTAACTATGGCGTGGCGCCCCTGCCGACCCTGCCGGACGGCAAGCCGATGAGCTCCTTCCTCGGCGTCAAAGGCTATGTAGTATCGACCTGGAGTAAAGACAAAGCGCTGGCGCAACAGTTTATCGAGTTCATCAACCAGCCGCAGTATGTGAAAGCCCGCTATGTCGCCACTGGCGAAATTCCGCCGCTGAAGGCGATGATTGACGATCCGGTGATTAAAAACGACCAAAAGGCCAGCGCCGTCGCCATCCAGTCGGCGCGAGCGGTGGCGATGCCGGGCATTCCCGAGATGGGGGAAGTGTGGGGGCCGGCCAACGCCGCGCTTGAACTGAGCCTCACCGGTAAGCAGGCGCCGCAGGCCGCGCTCGATAACGCGGTGAAACAGATCACGATGCAGATCGAAGCGATGCAGGCCAGCAATCAGTAATTCACCGTCACGTGAAGTCACCGAGCGGGAGGGGGACCTCCCGTTTGTAGAAGGAGTCGAGTGTGAGCATCCATTCCAGCGAAAATTTTAGCGACGCACGCGGGCCCGGGCGCCATGCATGGTGCGGCCTGCTGCTGGCAATCGTGCCGGGTTTCGGTCAGTTTTATCATCGCCAGTGGCTGAAAGGGCTGGTCTTCCTGGTGCTGCTGAGCAGCTTTCTGGGGATTTTTTATGATTTCCTGCGTGAGGGGTTGTGGGGGTTATATACCCTGGGTGAAGAGGTACCGCGGGATAACTCTATCTTCCTGTTAGCCGAGGGGATTATCAGCGTGCTGATCGTCGCTTTCGGCGTGCTGATCTATTTTCTCTCGCTGCGGGATGCGTGGCTCAACGGCAAAAAACGCGATGAGGGGATCGCCCTCAACAGCGTGCGTAAGCAGTACCAGATGCTGCTGAGCGACGGCTTTCCGTACCTGATGATCACCCCGGGCTTTATTCTGCTGGTGTTTGTGGTGATCTTTCCGATTCTGTTCGGTTTCGCCATCGCCTTCACCAACTACAACCTGTACCACACCCCGCCGGCGAAGCTGGTGGACTGGGTGGGGCTGAAAAACTTTATTAATATTTTCACCCTCTCCATCTGGCGCTCCACTTTCCTGGATGTGCTGCAGTGGACCGTGGTGTGGACGCTGCTGGCGACCACCCTGCAGTGTACGGTGGGCGTACTGCTGGCGATTCTGGTGAACCAAAAAGATCTGCGCTTTAAGCCGCTGATCCGCACCATCTTTATTTTGCCGTGGGCGGTGCCGGGGTTTGTCACCATTCTCGTTTTTGCCGGCATGTTCAACGACTCCTTCGGGGTCATCAACAACGCGATCCTGTCCTTTTTTGGCATCAGTCCGAAGGCATGGCTCACCGATCCGTTTTGGACTAAAACGGCGCTGATCATGATGCAGACCTGGCTTGGCTTCCCGTTTGTCTTTGCCATGACCACCGGCGTGTTGCAGGCGATCCCGGACGATCTGTATGAAGCGGCGACGATGGACGGCGCCAGCGCCTTTACCCGTCTGCGCACCATCACCCTGCCGCTGGTGCTGTATGCGATCGCGCCGATCATCATCACCCAGTACACCTTCAACTTTAATAACTTCAATATCATTTACCTGTTCAACAACGGCGGCCCTGCGGTGGCAGGCTCTAACGCCGGCGGGACGGATATTCTGGTGTCGTGGATCTATAAGCTGACGATGTCTTCGTCGCAGTACGCCATCGCGGCGACCATCACGATCCTGCTGTCGATCTTTGTCGTCGGCCTGGCGCTGTGGCAGTTCCGCGCCACCAAATCCTTCAAAAATGACGACATGGCGTAAGGGAAGCAACATGGCTCAATCACCCAGTATTAAACGCGAAAAGTGGATCCGGCTCTCTCTCACCTGGCTGGTGGTTATTCTGGTCTCGGTGGTGATTATCTATCCGCTGGTCTGGACGGTCGGGGCGTCGCTGAACGCCGGCAATAGCCTGCTCAGTACCTCAATCATTCCGGAAAATGTGTCGTTCCAGCACTATGCCGATCTGTTCAATGGCAATGTGAATTACCTCACCTGGTACTGGAACTCGATGAAAATCAGCTTCCTGACTATGGTGCTGACCCTGATTAGCGTTAGCTTTACCGCTTACGCCTTCTCCCGCTTCCGCTTTAAAGGGCGGCAGAACGGGCTGATGCTGTTCCTGCTGCTGCAGATGATCCCGATGAATACCTGGCTGATGAAAGGGTATCTCGACGCGATCCCTAAAGACCTGGATGAGTCCGCTCGCATGGACGGCGCCAGCAGCTTTCGCATCTTTATCGAGATCATCATGCCGTTGTCGAGGCCCATCCTCGCGGTGGTGGCGCTGTTCTCGTTCACTGGGCCGCTGGGGGATTTCATCCTCTCCAGCACCATCCTGCGTACCCCGGATAAATACACGCTGCCTATCGGTCTGTATAACCTGGTGGCGCAAAAAATGGGTGCCAGCTACACCACCTACGCGGCGGGGGCGGTGCTGATCGCCGTACCGGTGGCGATCCTCTACCTGGCGCTACAAAAATACTTCGTCTCCGGCCTGACCTCGGGCAGTACTAAAGGATAAGCACAGCACATGAAAAGATTCACACCCGCATGGCTTGCGGTTTGTCTGGCATGCAGTTTCTCCACCTCTTCTCTGGCCGCGGACGCGCTTGCAACCCGCGCGTTTCAGGGCATGCCGGCGGACTTTATCAAAGGCGCGGATATCTCCACGCTGCTGGACGCCGAAAAGCACGGGGCGACGTTCTACGATCAGAATAATCAGCGCAAGGATCCGATCGCTATTCTGAAAGAGAACGGCGTCAACTATGTCCGCCTCCGTCTGTGGGTGGATCCGCGATCGGCGAGCGGCGAGGACTATGGCGGTGGGAACAATGATCTGGCCACCACCCTGGCGCTGGCGAAACGGGCGAAAGCCCAGGGGATGAAGCTGTTGCTTGATTTTCACTACAGCGATTTCTGGACCGATCCCGGCAAGCAGTTCAAGCCGAAAGCCTGGGAAAAGCTGGATTACCCGCAGCTGAAAACGGCGATTCATGACTATACCCGCGATACCATCGCCCGCTTTAAGCAGGCGGGCGTGCTGCCAGATATGGTGCAGATCGGCAACGAAATCAACGGCGGCATCCTGTGGCCGGAAGGGAAAAGCTGGGGGCAGGGCGGCGGAGAGTTCGACCGGCTGGCTGGCCTGCTGAACGCGGCTATCGCTGGCCTGAAGGAGAACCTGCGCCAGGGCGAGCAGGTGAAAATCATGCTGCATCTGGCCGAAGGGACCAAGAACGATACCTTCCGCTGGTGGTTTGATGAGATCGACAAGCGCCATGTACCGTATGACGTGATTGGTCTGTCGATGTACACCTACTGGAATGGCCCGATCAGCGCCCTGAAGGCCAATATGGATGACATCAGCAAACGCTATAACAAAGACGTCATCGTCGTCGAGGCGGCCTATGCCTATACCCTGGCCAACTGCGATAACGCGGAAAATAGTTTCCAGGCGAAAGAGGAAAAGGATGGGGGATATCCCGCCAGCGTACAGGGGCAATATAACTATATTCACGATTTAATGCAGGCGGTGGTTGATGTGCCAGACCAGCGTGGCAAAGGTATTTTCTATTGGGAGCCTACATGGATTGCCGTGCCGGGAAATACCTGGGCCACCCCGGCGGGGATGAAATATATCCACGACGAGTGGAAAGAGGGTAATGCACGTGAAAATCAGGCGCTATTTGATTGCCAGGGAAAAGTATTGCCGTCGGTAAAAGTTTTTAATTAATTTTTTTTGTCGTCTTTTTCAGGAAGTTTATTATGAATAAATTTGCACCTTTACATCCGAAGGTTAGTACGCTGCTGCATGGCGCGGATTATAATCCGGAGCAATGGGAGAATGACCCCGATATTATTGATAAAGACATTGCCATGATGCAGCAGGCAAAATGCAATGTGATGTCGGTGGGAATATTTAGCTGGGCGAAACTGGAGCCACGCGAAGGGGTATTTAATTTCGCCTGGCTGGATATTATCCTCGATAAACTGTATGCCGCCGGCATTCATGTCTTTCTGGCCACGCCGAGCGGCGCGCGTCCGGCGTGGATGTCGCAGCGCTATCCGCAGGTTCTGCGGGTGGGGCGCGATCGGGTGCCGGCCCTGCACGGCGGCCGTCACAACCACTGTATGTCGTCACCGGTCTATCGCGAGAAAACTCTGCAAATCAATACCCTGCTGGCAGAACGTTATTCCTCACACCCGGCGGTGCTGGGCTGGCATATTTCCAACGAATATGGCGGTGAATGCCATTGCGATCTCTGCCAGAACCGTTTTCGCGACTGGCTGAAGGCGCGTTACCAGACCCTGGAGAACCTCAACCAGGCCTGGTGGAGCACCTTCTGGAGTCATACCTATACTGACTGGTCGCAGATTGAATCGCCTGCGCCGCAGGGCGAGATGTCGATCCACGGTCTCAATCTTGACTGGCATCGCTTTAACACCGCTCAGGTGACCGATTTCTGCCGCCATGAAATTGCTCCGCTGAAGGCGGCGAATGCTTCCCTGCCGGTGACTACCAACTTTATGGAGTATTTCTACGATTACGACTACTGGCAGCTGGCGGAGGCGCTGGATTTCATCTCCTGGGACAGCTATCCGATGTGGCACCGCGATAAAGACGAAACCGCGCTGGCCTGTTACACCGCGATGTATCACGACATGATGCGCAGCCTGAAGGGCGGCAAACCGTTTGTGCTGATGGAGTCCACCCCGGGCGCCACCAACTGGCAGCCGACCAGCAAACTGAAGAAGCCGGGAATGCATATTCTTTCCTCGCTGCAGGCGGTGGCGCATGGCGCCGACTCGGTGCAGTATTTCCAGTGGCGGAAAAGCCGCGGTTCGGTTGAGAAATTTCACGGCGCAGTGGTCGACCACGTCGGACATATTGATACCCGCATTGGCCGCGAAGTCTGCCAGCTCGGCGAGATCCTCAGCAAGCTGCCGGAGGTGAGGGGCTGCCGCACCGAGGCGAAAGTAGCGATTATCTTCGACCAGCAGAACCGCTGGGCGCTGGATGACGCCCAGGGGCCGCGCAATCTTGGGATGGAATATGAGAAGACGGTCAACGAGCACTACCGCCCGTTCTGGGAGCAGGGCATCGCCGTCGATGTGATTGACGCCGATGTCGATTTAACGCCGTATCAGTTAGTGATTGCCCCGATGTTATATATGGTGCGCGACGGCTTTGCCGGTCGGGCGGAGGCGTTTGTCGCCAACGGCGGCCACCTGGTGACCACCTACTGGACCGGTATCGTCAATGAGTCCGATCTCTGCTATCTCGGCGGCTTCCCGGGCCCGCTGCGCAATCTGCTGGGGATCTGGGCGGAAGAGATCGACTGCCTGAATGACGGCGAGTTTAATCTGGTGCAGGGGCTTGCCGGGAATCAGTGCGGTCTGCAGGGCCCTTATCAGGTGCGCCATCTCTGCGAACTGATCCATATCGAGAGCGCCCAGGCGCTGGCCACCTACCGGGATGATTTTTATGCCGGACGGCCGGCTGTGACGGTGAACGCGTTCGGGAAAGGCAAAGCCTGGCATGTGGCCTCCCGCAACGATTTAGCCTTCCAGCGCGATTTCTTTACCGCCCTGAGCAAGGAGCTGGCCCTGCCGCGGGCGATAGCGACGGAGTTACCACCCGGCGTGGTGGCGACTGCGCGCACCGACGGTGACAACGCATTTATCTTCCTGCAGAACTACAGCGCGCAAAACCATACCCTGACCCTGCCGCAAGGGTATCGGGATTGCCTGACCGACGCGGCGGTATCGGCTCCACTGACCCTGTCGGCATGGGATTGCCGTATTCTCCGTCGTCACGCGTAATTTCTTCTTCTCCACGCCTGCTCTGACGAGCAGGCTTTTTTTTATCTTAAACCTGGAGTTTATTATGGTGAGTTTAAAATCCTTCCTGCACTATTTCTCCCCAGCGCGTCCGGCACAGCCATTAAGCGAGGCGGAAAAACAGCAAATCGAGGCGCTGATTCATGCCTTTGGTGGCGAAGCGAATATTACGCAAGTGGACGCCTGTATTACCCGTCTGCGGGTTAGCGTTCGCCATCTTGCGGCCGTGGACTCCGAAGCATTACAGCAGCAGGGCGCGCTGGGGGTTATTATTCTTGGTCAGCAGGTGCATGCTATTTTCGGTAAACAGTCCGATGCGCTGCGTCAGCTTCTGGATGAACATTTTGCCGCCCGGAAATAAATAAAACGGGATAACCTGAAAACAGGTTATCCCGAAAGTAAGACAAAGACAGCAGTGGCAATAAAGTTTACCGGAAGATAATTAACAGTCTTACAGCAGGAGATAAAAATAACGTATGAGTCTTAGCCGTGCGCAATTACCACCAGGCCTCAACCTGCACGCCGAAATTCCAGGTATTATTCGCCGTCTGGTCTTCAAACGGTTTACCATCTTCGGAATCATTCAAATATGAAGCAAAAATGCGTAATTCCGGACGTGACATAAAGTCTGGCCCGTCCGCCAGGCCCAACGCAATGGTGTATTTCTCACCGGCCTGTTTGTAGCTGGTGCCATTGTTGTAGCTGTCTTTCTGATAGAAACCGCCGACTTCGCCAATCAGGCGCACGTAGTCGGTGAACTGGTACTGCCCGCGGGCGACCAGCGACAGCATCCGCGTTTTGTCGGTATAGTCGGTAATGTCATCCGCCGAGCCCCAGGTCAGAACGTGGTTGATAGAAAACTTCTCAGTAATCGGGATCAGGCCGGTGTTAATCACGCGATAACCGGTGGCGTCGTTCACGTAGTTCCACATATCGTACCAGCCGCCGCCCTGGGAGACCATGTTCTGCGCCAGGCCTTTGTTGGCGTACTGCAGCACGGTTTTGTTATAGCCGCCCAGCATATCCTGACTGATTTCACCGGTCAGCATGACGCCGTTGTCAGCATCGTACAGTCCGCCGTAGCTATCCTGTTTTTTGGTGGTGTTTGGCATCGCGTAGTCGATACCGAATTCGGTCCACGAGCCCGCCCATGGCTTCCAGCCCGCGTAGCGTAAATCGATATAGTTGATATTGACGTTGCTGTCGCCATCGACGCGATAGTCAACATCGTTGGCATCGCCGCGGATCCAGGCCAGCGAGACGGCGCCCGGGCCGAGGGTGTAGTTTTCCACCCCGGCTCCGGAGCCGGAAATGTTCCAGTATTTGGTATCGATGATATGCAGATCATGGCGCTGGTAGTAACGTTTACCGCCCCAGATCACCGCATTCGGATCGCCAGGGATCAGCCCCTTTATCTGCAGGTTCAACTGACGTAAGCCGAACTGTGCATCATCGTTCAGCGTGGTTTCATTATCGTTAGAGCCGTCGGAGACCATGCTGACCATACTGTCGAGATAGAAGCTGACGTCATCTTTCTTATAGACCTCAGAGCCCAGCTCCAGCTCGCCGTAGGTATCCGACTCGTTCCCCAAACGGCCCAGCTTATTTTTTTGCCATTCCGCTTCGCTACCGTCGCCGGAGACCCCAACCCCGGCGCGCATATAGCCATGGAAATCGATCGTTGGGATCGCGGCGGTGGCCGCAAACGCGGAAGGAGCGATTAGCGCAGCGGCTAACGCGACTGAAAGGGCGCGCAGTGTAGTGTTCATCTCTATCCTCTTATTGTTTTGTATTACGTTCACATAACTGGTGTCATAAAATGCCTAAATGTAACTTCAGGCAAATGAGATATGATTATTGTGTGACTAACTGCAAATAATCACGGTGGTTTTTGTTGCGATGGGTGAGATGATTCACAATTCGTTGTATTGTGAACGTAATACTTTTATCGCTATTGTTTTGCAGTGAGAGGTGGCGGTGAGCGTTTTTTCAAATGGCCCCTGTTACAATCATGGGATAACAACATAAGGAACCGGACCATGAAGTCTAAAAGCGCTACTCTGGAAGACGTCGCACGCCATGCGGGCGTCTCTTACCAGACCGTGTCCAGGGTACTCAACAAATCAGCTAATGTATCCGAAGCGACGCGTCGCAAGGTGGAGAAATCGATAGAGGCCTTACGCTATGTGCCAAACCGGCTGGCGCAGCAGCTGGTGGGGAAGGAGAGCCAGACGGTCGGGTTGGTGACTATTTCTCTGGCCTGGCATGCGCCTTCCCAGGTGGCGGCGGCGGTAAAACGCTATGCCAATCTGGAAGGTTACCAGGTTCTGATTTCGATGATCGATGAGAGCGTCAACCAAAGTATCCAGGATTCCATCAATGAGCTGAAATCTCAGCGGGTGGATAAAGTCATTATCAACGTGCCGCTGGAGACCGAACAGGCGCAGAAAATCGCTGTTGACAACGATGATATCGTCTGCCTGTTTCTCGACGTTGATCCCTACAGCTCTGTGTTTAACGTTTCGTTTAACCCGGCGGACGGCACCCGGGCCAGCGTCAAATATCTCTATGAGATGGGGCATAGGGAGATCGCCCTGCTGGCGGGGCCGGACAGCTCAGTCTCGGCCAAACTCCGGTTAAAAAGCTGGCTGGAGACCCTGGATGGTTACGGTCTGAAGCCGGTGACAGGTCTGCACGGCACCTGGGATGCGCAGAGCGGCTACGCCGGCGCGCTGCAGATGCTGCGCGAAACGCCTAATTTCAGCGCTGTGCTGGTGGGTAATGATCAGATGGCGCTGGGGGTGCTCAGCGCCTTCCATCAGCATCAGGTGGCGGTGCCGGGTGAGAAGTCGGTTATTGGCTATGACGATACCTACGAAAGCTCCTTTTTCTATCCGGCGCTGAGTACCGTGTCGCTCGACCTCGACCTGCAGGGGAAAGAGGCGGTGCGGCGGATCCTCGCCAGCACCAGCGGGGCGCCTCATACCTCATCCATTCTGCCGGCGCGCCTGGTGATACGCCATTCCAGCGGCGCCCGAATCGAGCAGGGAAAAGATCTGCAGGCCATTGCGGAACAGCTCCGCGCCATCGCCCACCGTCTGGCACCCTGACGCCAAAGGCGGGGAAACTCGCCTTATCACCTTACTCTTAAATTGAGCAGGGTTGATCTTTGTCACAGCACGGCGTACCCTTAATGTTATGTTATAACGTAATGAAGAGGTCAGCATGAAAGCCCATATCCATCCTCCCTATCGTACGGTGGTGTTTCACGACACCAGCGCGAATGAGTATTTTAAAGTCGGCTCAACTATCCGCACCGATCGCGTGATTGAACTCGATGGCGAAACTTTTCCGTATGTGACGATCGACGTCTCCTCGAAATCGCATCCGTACTACACGGGCAAACAAAAAACCTTCGCCAATGAAGGCAGTGCAGCCCGATTCCGCCAGCGCTTCGGCGGCTTTATTGATGCGAAAAGGAAAGCATGATGCAGGTCGTCAACTCATTACGTAGCGCTAAACAGCGCCACCCGGATTGCCAGCTGGTTAAACGCAAAGGGCGGCTGTACGTTATCTGTAAGAGCAACCCCCGCTTCAAAGCGGTGCAGGGGCGCAAAAAACGCCGTTAACGGAAACTCTCCAGCGAGCGGCGCTGTTGGCCGTCGGCGGTAAAATTGTCGGCGGCCAGCCATTGGCGCATGGCGTTATCCAGCTCCGGCCATTCGCCGTCTATCACCGAAAACCAGTCCGTGTCCCGGTTGTGTCCTTTACTCACCAGCGCCTGGCGAAAACGTCCTTCGTACTGAAACCCCAGCCGCCTTGCCGCCCGGGCTGATGGGATATTAAGACTGTTGCATTTCCATTCATAGCGACGGTAGCCGAGCGTATCAAAGACATACTGCATCAACAGCCAGTGCGCTTCGGTGGCCATGGCCGTTCGGCTCAGTAACGGTGAAAAATGCACATGCCCCACCTCTACCACACCGTGAGCGATATCGATACGCATTAACGCCAGCGAGCCGACCGCTTTCCCTCGCTGCTGGTCAACGACGGCAAAATGAATCGGGTCTGCCAGCGTGGCGACCTGCTCCACCCAGGCACTGAATTCTGCAAGGTTGTTCTCAGGTTCACGCAGCAGCCACGTCCAGCTGCGGGCGTCTGGCGCCAGCTGGTGAGCGGCGAACAGATCGCTGGCATGAGCAAGAGTCAGCGGTTCGAGTCGACAACGGCTGCCCTGTAATACCTGTCGTGTCGGCCAGGGGCGCGGCTGCCAGTCAGGCAGCGCGACGCCGAGCGCCTGGCCAAACTGATTATATTCGCACATTGCGGTTTCCTTATTGGGGATTTACAGGCAGCGTACGCGCTCGCTGGTTCCATAAAAAGTGCCATTAGAGTATGTTTTTATGGGGCCACGAGGAGGCAATATGAATATACCGGACGAGGGGTTTTTTACGCTGTTGACGCAGGGGATGCGGAACCGCACGGTCGAAACCTTACAGCGCGCCCTTTACCACACCTTACGTGACGCTATCCTGCAGGGAACCCTGACGGCCCGCTGCCGTTTACCCGGATCGCGGGTGATGGCCGAACGGCTACACCTGTCGCGGAATACGGTCAATGCCGCACTGGAACAGCTGGCGCTGGAGGGGTACCTGACACGGAGCCGTCAGGGAACGCAGGTGGCACCACTCGCCTCCTGCCGCCAGGAGGCGGGTCAGATGCCGCCCGTCGTGCTGCCTGAGCGGCTGCAAAGGCTGCCAGCCGCGATGCGCCGCGACTCACCGACGCTGGCATTTACGCCAGGCATGCCGGCGGTAAACTATTTCCCGCTGCCGCTGTGGCGGCGACTGATGGATAACGTGCTACGCGAAGATGGTAGCGCGCTGCTGGGTTATGGCGAAGCCGCGGGCGATCCTTTGCTGCGAGAGGCTATCGCTCGTCATCTGGCGCTCGCCCGGGGCATCCGGTGCGATATCCGGCAGATCGTCATCACCGAAGGCGCGCTGGAAGGCGTCAACTTATGCGCCTCGCTACTGACCAACCCGGGCGACAGCGTGTGGCTGGAAGAACCGGGGTACCTGGGGGCGAGGAGTGGCTTTCAGCGGGCGGGACTGCGGGTCAGAGGAATGGCTGTCGACGATGAAGGGATGTGTATTGCCAACGGCGTCGCGGAGCCGCCCCGGCTCATTTTCACCTCTCCTTCACACCAGTATCCCTGTGGGAGCATCATGAGCGCCGGGCGCCGTCTGGCGCTCGTGGAATATGCCCGCCGGCACGGGGCGTGGATTGTGGAGGATGACTACGACAGCGAGTTTCGCCATAGCGGAGAACCGATCCCGGCGATGCTGGGAATGGTGCCTGATGCCCCGGTGGTCTATCTCGGCACCTTCAGCAAAACGCTGTTTCCGGCGTTGCGTATCGGTTTTATGGTTATGCCGCCCGCGCTGGCGGATGCTGCTCAGGACGCCATTGGCGCGCTGCTGCGCGGGGGACACCGTGCTGAACAGCGGGCGCTGGCCAGCTTTATCGAGAAGGGACACTATGCGCGCCATCTGGCAGCGATGCGCCGCCTGTACCGTAAACGTCAGCAACAGCTGCGCGAGGCGCTGGCGCAAGAGATAACCGTGCCGTGCGACGTTCTCGGCGGGGGAGGGGGGATGCACCTGACGGTGGCGATGGAGGGCGTTAATGACCGGACGCTTGCGCAGCAGGCGCGCCAGTTTCAGCTGGCGCCCGCCGCGTTAAGTCATTTCTATCTCGACCCGCAGCGAGCGCGGAGCGGACTGGTGCTTGGGTATGGCAATACCTCTGCTTCTCGCTATCTCCCGGCGCTGCGGACCCTAAATCGCCTTATTGCGCAGCACCGGCGCGCGTGAGGGTAAAGACATCGTAGAAGGAGAGCTCGCCTTTGGTGGCGACCATCTTTTTGAGCTGCGCCTTCTGCTCGCTATCGACGTCTGGCGACTGCAGGATACGGTCGATCAGCTGCCGGGGGACAAAGCGGGTGTTGTACCATTCCCCGTTGTAGCACACGCGAAAGTCGAGGACATCGATATCCTCGTAGCGATAGCGTGGATAGACGTCAAAGAAGAAAAAGGCGTTGAACAGAATGAACAGCACCACCAGCAACCAGACCGAGTCTACCAGCGTTTCAGAGCGCAGCATGACCACCAGCGTCGCCAGAAACGCGGCATACATGGCAACAAACAGTCCCGGATGGTTGCGGATAAAACTGATGCTAAAACGCGGGCGATTATCGCGTTTTTCCTGGACGTTGAGTTCGTCAATGGTGTGAATCAGCAGGCGTTGTATTTCTGTCATCTTGGTCCTCGAATTCTGCAATGAGCCTGCCGCGCCCGGCGGACCAGGCGCGGCAGGCTCAGCCTGAAGGCTATTTTATGTTGCAATATTCTGCGGAGAAAGTAACAGATCAGTTACAGAAAAGCATAACAGTTACGGATTTGTCGGCGGAAGGCGCTTAATGATCTGCGCCGGGTTACCGCCGACGACGGTACAGGCAGGGACGTCTTTGGTGACCACCGCGCCGGACGCAATGACCGCATTATCGCCAATGGTCACGCCGGGATTGATCACTGCCCGACCCCCAATCCACACATTGTGGCCAATAGTTACCGGCTTGCCGTATTCCTGGCCGCTATTACGCGCATCGGCGTCCAGCGGATGAGTGGCGGTATAAATATGGACGCCTGGCGCCAGCATACAGTTATCGCCAATATGGATAGGGCAGACGTCGAGCATCACGCAGTCAAAATTGGCGTAAAAACCGGCGCCGAGAAAAATATTATAACCATAGTCGCAGCGAAAGCTTGGCTCGATATACGCATCGCCGGCGCGAGCGAACAGCTCGGCCAGAATATGCTGACGTTGTTCCTGGTCATCCGGGGCGGAATGATTATAACGGTGCAACAACTGTCTGGCGCGCAGGCGATCGGCGCGAAGCGTTGGGTCGCCAGATAAATAGAGCTCACCGGCGATCATTTTGCGTTTTTCTTCACTCATGGGTCTTCCTTATACCTGACTGTTGATGGCCGTAGCAGTATAAAAAAGAAACCGGTTACAGGGTTGCTGTTGGCTGAATGATGTGATGTCTATCACAAAGATACCCTATGGCGGCTGACCCGTACCGTCCGGCCAGCAGACCACGTAGTACGCGTAAATTAGCGGATAAATTTCCAGACAGAAGTCGGGATTTTATCGTATAGCTTATTCATGGTCAGTTCCGCCAGACGATGGTCGGCAGCTGAGTAAAATACCGCCAGCTCATTATCAGACAGTTCATATTTATTTTTTTCAATGACGCGCTCCAGCGTGTCAATTGTCTGGCAACGACGTAAGCGCATCAAATAGTCTGTTTTAGTTAATGGCTTATCAGACATAATTCCACCTTTTGATTGTAATAATTCTAACACGATAGACTGGCCGGGTTTTCCCGGCTGGCGTTGACAAAGCAACGAAATAGTCGGTTACCGGATTTTTTCCACTTTTGCAAATCCGTAGAGTTAATGCCGTAGTTACTGAACAACGTAAAAGTGTCGTCCAGATATTCGTCAACCTGAGCG
>ERZ1023901.154-NODE-154-length-14576-cov-16.943186_pt1 | contig 14576 bp, 23 predicted proteins | sample MGYA00380401_ERZ1023901 | MGnify/ENA primary metagenome ERZ1023901 (study PRJEB33179, sample SAMN07448997) | human gut metagenome | biome: Human-gut; feature: Human associated habitat; material: Faeces | host: Homo sapiens | place: India: Bhopal | collected... | reverse complement strand
CTTTTGATGCTAAAAACGTTGATAAATAAGGCGGTGAAGTTTCCATATATAAAAATTCGAGAAACCATATGAAACCATAAAGAGCGATTTTATGCGGTTTTTGTGTTTTAGAAACATATGAAACCATATAAAACAATCAAATTGTTGTCTGTTTTGTTGTCTTATATTTCATCGATTGCCTTAATGATTTGCTGATCCTGTTTCTCTTTGTACTCGTCAATCAGATAGGCGTATGTTTTAGCGGTTACGGTCATATCTTTATGACCTAGGCGCTTTGATATGGCGTACAGGTCAACACCTTTGGAAAGCAGGTAGGCTACATGGCTATGGCGCAAACTGTGGAAATGGTAACCTGACTTATTGATACCAGCTTTCTTTAAAAAAGAACGCAAGCTTACATTAACACTCCGACTGGCAGGCATACCGTGGAGAGTTTTAAAGATCATGTCATGTCCGTTGTCCTTTAACTGCAGCAGCACATCAAGCAAATGCTTGTTGACCACGATTGCACGGTTAGATGATTCAGTTTTGGGCGATTTAGCTTCATGAGTGACAGACGACCATGATTTGGTTATGCTGATCGTCTGCTTGTCAAAATCGATGTCTGACCACTCAAGCGCCACAATCTCGCCTAATCTCATACCGGTATAAATGGCGGTGTAAATCACGTAAGGGATAGGGCGCGTAGGCTTTAGGCTTTGCTCTATTGTTTGAGCCAGCTTTTTAATTTCTGCAATGGTTAGATACTCAACATCTCTTCTTTGATAACCGTAAATCATTTCTGTTTGCTGAGTAAAGTCCTTGACTATAACGTCATCCGCAATAGCCGACCGCACGCACTCCTTGATTGGTGATGTAAAAATCCGTATGCTGTCTTTTGCGTAATGTTGACCAATTCGATTAAGGAATTGCTGATAATCGGTGCGTGTTATGTCTTGGATTTTAACTCCAGCAAAATTATCTTTGATCAAGTTGTGGACTGCACGATATTTGATCATTGTGCTAGCTTGCACCTTAGGCCGTTTGTACGTGTCTACCCACTGATCGTAATAGTCCAGAAACAGTATATCTTGCTTGGCTTTCTTGACCCCGTCTATATCTTGCTCTATCGTAGCAGCATACCGTCTAGCCTCTAATTTTGTCGCAAAACCTTGCTTGCTTGTTTGTCTTAACTTCCCGTTTTCATCACGCTGACTGATAGTAACCTTCCAACCACTTTTTAACTTTCTATAGCTTGCCATAATATTCCTTCCCGTTGTATAATGACAATACAACTTAATCTCATCAAACTTTTTATTAAAAGAGCCTATCCCTCGACCGAGTGGATAGGTTCTTTTTTGTCTTATTGCACGTTGACTTTAAACTTAGCAGCTTTGTTGACTGAAACAAGCGGCTTGAACTGTAATTCGAAATCGCCCAGATTATCCGTGCCGAAGCCGGTGGTTACGTCCATCTCTTTACCAGCAGCAACTGAGTTGACCGTAGTCCCGCTGATCGGGTATGTATCCAGTTTGTTGTTGTCCGGACCGTAAACATCTAGGTCAGCACCGATTGGCAATTCATCCGAGCCATCGTTCTTAACATGGTAAACGACCTTCAAAACGTTCTTGAATTGCTTGTCGTTCATCTCGTTTCGTTCGTCGGTTTTCTCAACTGATTTAAGCGTATATACAACGTCACCAACTTTGACGGTATCGCCGACCTTATAGAACTCGGTCTTCTTTGCGCTTGATTTTTTGGCTTTGGCGGTTGTCTTTTCAACCTTAGTACCGCCATTGTCATTATCTCCACTACCGCTACCTGCTACCGCACCGATGATGATAACCACAACAACAGCAATGATCCAGAAACAGCCTTTTTTATAAAAAGGCTTTTTCTCGACATATGTTTTGCCGTTTTCGTCCGTAATCTTCTTTGACATAAAACGTCCTCCTCTATATGATAAAGTAACCGCAGCTTTTATTGACGTCACTTTTGGTCTATGTATACAAAAAGTGTCTGCACCGTGTTATAATGACGGTACAGACGATACTTATTTACCCGTTATGGCTTTTGTCCCCTTGCCATGACGGGTATTTTTTTACAGTTCAGTAATGACCTGAACCGCTTTGCCAAGGATACGTATTCTAGTATCTTGGCTAACAACAATCGGAGAAAAATCAAGGTTGTCTGGCATCAGAATCACGGAGTTTCCGCTTTTCCTAACACGCTTCAACGTTGCCTCGTTGCTATCTAACAACAGAACAGCGGCTATTTCGCCCTCGTCCACGGTTGATTGACTATGGATCAATACTTTAGCGCCATTCTTGATTGTCGGCGACATACTGTTGCCGTGAGCTTGCAAGAAGAAATACTCTTCTTTTTTATCCGACAGCATATCTGAAGATAATGTCACGTATTCTATAACGTTGCTATCCGCAAATAGTGGGGTACCACAAGCAATCTCGCCAAGCATGGGGATGCTGACCGTTTCTCCTATTGTATCTTCGTCTAAGCCTAACAAATGGCTAGGCTTGACTCCTAAAGCGTGGGCTAATGGAGAAATCAGCTTAAGCGGCAAATTGGCTTTACCGTTTAAGTAACGGGATAACGTGCCAGGTAAAATTCCTGTTCGTTCAGAAATCATTGTTGGCGTTATCCTTTTGCTTTCCATTATCTCTTTTATTCGCTTTAGTATCGAATCGTTAGTGAGCATTTTAATCACCTCCTTTCGACATTTTTCATTATATCATTATAGGGAGTTTGTTTCAATCTAAAAACATTTTTTCTTTTTAGAAAACATTTTTTTACTTTTTGGTAAAAAATACTTGCAATTTGGAAAATGGCGCTGTATCATAATAGTTGTTCAAAGGGAACAAGGAAGGAGTGATAAAAATGAATGCTACAGAGTTTAAGCTTAATTTGAACGAGCTCAAAGCCGAACGAGCTCGCAGAGGGTTATCGCAAGAGAAGCTTGCAGAGAAATTAGGCCAGCGAGCAAGTTGGATTTGCCGCAGGGAGAGTGGTGTTACAGACATCACAATCCCCGAGTTTTATCAAATTGCTCAGGCCATGGGATGCACAAAATCGGAGACAAACAGTCTCTTAAGGAAAATAACGGGTGAATGATTTTTTGTTGCCTGTTACTTTCCAAATGGAAAGTGTAATTTCTGTAAAGAAAACGTTCTTTGAAAATTGAATAGGAGGTCACACCGTGGAAGAAATGATCATCTTGTTTCTAGCTGCTCATAACATGACAGTGGCTGAATTGGCCGACCGATACGAAGTCAGTCATGAAGAGCTGCTAAATGCATTGAGCGGGCGAAACAAGAGTATGAAGTCCGTTATTAGGCGAATAGCCACAGATATAGAAGGAGGGAGGCTAGCGCATGACGGAAACACAAAGAGCAATTACTATCACCATTGATGATGATTGCCTGCAACGGTTGATCAAGGAACGTCTTGATGAACTTGTCAATCAAGACATCACAGGCATCACGTGGTCATTGGATCAATTTAGGCGCTATTGTTGCGCCGGCAAGGCCAAAGATTGGGTTAAAGCTTTTATCTTTATCCCATTCGCCGAAGAAATTAGTTACGAAAACGGAGGATGGCTTATCAAGCCGCAGGGCAAAGGACGTTGCGCAATCATTTTTGCCAAGCAGGCAAAGCAATGGATGGAAGAAAACCATCACCGTATAAATTGGCGTGGAAGCTTGAAGAAATTGGAGGAAATTTAAATGAATGATAGCGAAAAAGAACCGGTAGTACCGGTACCGGCTGGTGTTTTGGCGGCACTTGAAGCGGTGTGCACGTTTGCGAATTGCAAGACGATTAACCACCACGAAATGTTGAAGATAATCTCCAATTGCGCCGAAGAAGTCGAAGAGGGATTGAGCGGTACTATCAGCGCATTATCGCTTTCGTATGTAATTTTCGAAACTAAAAAACACACGGCGAAAAAGCAGCAAAAAAGGTGACGAGTGAAATTCTTGGAAGATTCCAAGGTGAGAAGAAAGAACTCGTTGCACGATTTGTCGCTGATACCATTGACGATTTTGAAAAAATGTATCGAGGTGATGAAAATGGACATCATTAAAAAATTCAAATTGCGCAAATTGAACAAAGAGCGTGAACGCTTGCTCAATGAGTTTACGGTCGAAGATATCACGGTGCAGGGCGTTTGGCCACTTGGAAAAAGCCTGAACAACGCCGTCAAAAGAGCATGTCTGATGGACGGCTTGGAAAAACTGGACGCAAAGATCAAAGCAATTGTGGAGGGATAAGAACATGGCTGGAATTAAAGCAACAGAAAATGGCTTGGGAATCCAAGCCGACAAAATCACATTAGAAGGCCCGGAAACAGAATACGTCACGTTAGCGGCAGTCGAGTACGATCCTTACGAGGGCATGGATTGCGAAGGAAACGAAAAAGACACGACGCTTGTTCGTTTGCCGACATTCTGCCATCAAGTTGGCGAAGACGACAAGATCACGTTCAGCGGAAAAATCAACGTGGACACGAAACCTGAAAGCAAGCCGTGGAACGCTCCCAAAGAATGGATCTGGACAGGGTACGTACTTGCCAAAGCATCATACGAAGTCAGAGATCCTCACTTGCATATGCTGCTGCTAGGATTTGGCCAGAGTTTGACAAGTCTCCCCGTTGTCGAAACGAAAATCGAAGAGGTGAGAGTAGAAAATTAAACAAAAAAACCGCCTTAAATAAGGCGGTAAAAAAATCTTGGGTTGCTTACATTATAGCACGAAATAGGAGGAAATAGAATGAACGATTTAAAACTGGAAAATTTATCAGTCAACTTTAAACCCGGCACAATCGATTTTCCGCAAGCGGGAGAACTGAAGAAACTGGTTGCCGGCAAATTAGACCAGACAAAAGGCTTAGTAGCCACGGATGAAAGCATTAAGGCGACTAAGGCATCACGTGCCGAGGTCAACAAGCTTAAAAAGGCAATTGGGGACGTTCGCAAAAAGTATAAAACGGCTTGGAACGTGCCATTTGAACTCTTTGAATCAACGCTCCGTGGGCTTGAAAAAGACTGTGACGAAGCGTCACAGGAACTCAAGCTGACCATCGACGGGTTCGAGGAAACACAAAAAAAAGAGCGCAAAGCCAAAGTTCAAGCGCTCATCGAAGAAATGGCGCCTAACTATGGTGTCAAAGCTGAAGACCTGCCTATCACTGACAAGTGGCTGCTCAAGTCAACGTCACAAAAAACGATCGTGCAAGAAATCGGCGAACAAATGAAGGTGCTCGTCAATCTGTACAAAGAGCGTGAGGAAATCAAAAAGAAATGTATGAAGAGTGGTCTTGCGCCGGCTCTGTACATTGAAATGCACGAAAACGGAACGTCATACATCGACGTTTCAAACAAAATTGAATCTGATCTGATCGACAAGGAAGAAACGGCCGACCTTTTCAAGCAGGCAAAACAAGCCGAAGTAGCGGAACAAAAAGCCGCTATGGTTGATATCGGAGACGGTCGCTTGGTTGATGAAAATGGTGAAGTTAAGCATGAACTGCAGCTTGTCGCATTTACACTCAAAGGCACCAAAGAACAGCTCGACAATGTGGCTCGTTTCTGCATCACGAACGGTGTAAAAGTGGTCAAGGCAAGCGAAAGAGAGACGGTGATTGAATGAACTTTACAATTCAAAATACCCGTAAAACAAAGCCTATGAAGGTTGTCCTATACGGGGTCGAAGGCATCGGCAAAACAACGTTTGTAAGCCAATTCCCGGACCCGGTATTTATTGATACGGAGGGATCGACGGGCTTTATTGATGCCAAAAAGCTCCCCGATCCCGAAGATTGGACGATGCTTCTCGAAGAAATTGCGTATATGGCGCAAAGCCCACAGGGCAAAACACTGGTGATCGATACTGCCGATTGGGCAGAAGAGCTCGCCAAGCAGCACTTAATGACCAAGCACAAATGGCAGGCAATTGACCAGACAGATTACGGCGTGAGATACGTCACTTTGTCAAACGAGATCATCCGGCTTTTAAGAGGGCTCGAAATGGTCAAGAATGCAGGTATGAACGTTGTTTTGACGGCTCATGCCGTGCAAAAGAAGTTTGAGTTGCCCGATCAGGTCGGCTCATTTGACCGCTATGTTCTCAAACTGGAAAAGAGGGATGCGGCACTAATCAAGGAATGGTGCGACATGCTTTTGTTTGCCAACTACAAAACAACCGTAGTAGCAAGCGGAAGCGGGTCGAAGAAGGCAACGGGTGGCCAACGTGTCATGTATACAACGCACATGCCCGCCTGGGATGCAAAAAACCGGCTCGGGTTGCCGGACGAATTGCCGTTTGAATACGGTGCAATCAAAGATAAATTCTTAGCGGCAACTGAAGGGGCGCAAGCAAAACCGCAAACAAACGGTTATCCGTACAGTTATCCGTCAAGCGTGCCGCAAAAAGTCGTTGAGCTTGCTTCCCAGTCGGGCTTAAACCCTAATAGCATTATGACAATCGTCTACAACGGCAGATTCATGCCTGAAGGAACACCAATCGAAGCAGTGCCTACACAGTTGTGGGAACATATCGCCGACAACTGGCAGGTGGCCTTGAGTTTGGCTAAATAAGGAGGACTAAATTATGGAAAAATTGGATATTGAAGATTTGGCCGCAAACATCACGAAGTTTACGGTCGACAAGAACGGCAACGTACAGATTGCGCTTGAAGCATACAGCTCGGACGTTAATCTGGAAAATCTGAAAGCGTTGAAAGATCGGGACATCTTCGTAACGATCAAGTCATCGCAGACAGACCTTTTCAATCCGGAACAATAAACAGGAGGACGACAACATGATGAACAATATGATGAACAACAACATGATGAACAACAATAACTTTAACAACAATGCATCCGGCATGGACAACGAATTTTTGGGCTGGGACAGCTCGTTTGTCGCAGAAGAATCACAATTTACGACGCTCAAGGACGGAGATTACCCGTTCGAGGTAACGAAGATCGAGCGCAAGATGTACGATGGGAATTCACAGAAGATCCCGAACGGCGCGCCTTACGCTGAAATATCACTCCGTTTTAACGGCGGCGAACAAGGCAACACCACGGTAACTGAACGGCTTTATCTGCTCAAATCGTTTGCGTGGAAGTTAACCGAGTTCTTCGGATCAATCGGCCAGGCTCCAGTAGTCGGTCAGCCGTTCAAGCCTAACTGGAATGCAGTGGTCGGTTCGCATGGCGTTGCAACACTGACTATCCACAAATACACAAGCCGTGACGGTCAAGAGCGTTCAAATAATCAGGTGAAGAATTTCAAAAAAGGCGGTCAGCCACCGCAAGCGCCAGCGCAACCAACACAGCAACAGGCGCCGCAAGGATATCAGCAACCGGTGCAACAACAGCAGCAACCCGTTCAACCGCAACAGGCACCGCAACAAGCACCAAATAACAATCCCTTTCCAGGGGCATTCTAAACGGGAAGAGAAAGAAGTGAAATAAATGGAAGAAGTGAAGCTGAGACCGTACCAAGAGCAATCGAGGGAAGCGGTCGAAAGGGAATGGGAAGAGGGACGCAAACGAACCCTGCTTGTTTTGCCCACTGGAACAGGCAAAACGGTAGTCTTCTCAAAAATCGTCGAAGATCAGGTCAAACTGGGCGACAGATGTCTGATCTTGGCGCACCGTGGAGAACTGCTTGAACAAGCAAGCGATAAGCTGCTTAAAGCTACAGGGCTCAAAACGGCAACCGAAAAGGCCGAACAGACAAGTCTTGGAACCCAAGCAAAGGTTGTTGTCGGCAGCGTTCAAACACTTCAACGAGAAAAACGTTTGAGCAAGTTTGAACCCGAACACTTTAGCACGATCGTGGTTGATGAGGCGCATCACTGTATCAGCGAAGGCTACCAGAAAGTGCTGGGGCATTTTCCAAACGCGAAAGTATTGGGCGTTACGGCAACACCGGACAGGGGCGACATGAAAAATCTTGGCGAATACTTTGAAAGCATGGCCTATGAATACAGCTTAAACGACGCTATCCGCGAAGGCTATTTATCGCCGATTAAAGCGTTGACCATACCACTTAAGGTTGACTTGAGCGAGGTCAAGCAACAAGCCGGAGATTTTTCGACAAGTGATCTCGACACTGCACTGGACCCGTATTTGGAGCAGATTGCAGATGAGATGGTCAAATACTGTGCAAACAGAAAAACAGTGGTGTTCCTGCCGCTCGTCAAAACGTCGCAGAAGTTCAGGGACATCTTGAACGAAAAAGGTTTGAAAGCCGCAGAAGTGAACGGGGCGTCTGCCGACCGTGAAAAAGTTTTGAAAGATTTTGAAAAAGGCGAGTACAACGCCTTATGCAATTCAATGTTGCTGACTGAAGGTTGGGACTGTCCAAGCGTTGATTGCGTGGTAGTCTTGCGCCCTACAAAAGTAAGAGGCTTGTATAGCCAGATGGTTGGACGCGGTACTCGATTAGCCCCCGGCAAGAAAGAGCTGCTGCTGCTTGATTTCCTTTGGCACACCGAAAATATGGAGCTTTGCCATCCGGCTAACTTGATCTGCAAGAATGCAGAAACGGCCAAGAAGATGACCGAGAACCTGGAAGATGCCGCAGGGCAAGCGGTGGATATCGAAGACGCCGAAGAACAGGCGGAAAAAGATGTTGTCAGAGAACGTGAAAACGCACTGGCTGAAAAACTGGAAGCGTGCAAAAAACGCAAGCGAAAACTTGTTGACCCGCTCCAATTTGAGATGTCAATTCAGGCGGAAGATTTGAGCAGTTACGTGCCGACATTTGGTTGGGAAATGGGGCCTCCTACTAAAAAACAAAAAGCTGCATTGGAACGCTTAGGTATTCTGCCTGACGAAATCGAGAACGCAGGCAAGGCCAAGCTGATTCTTGATCGCCTGCACAAACGAGCCGTAACGGGGCTGACCACGCCTAAACAAATCCGGTGTCTGGAAAAATACGGGTTCAGACACGTAGGCAACTGGCAATTTAAAGAAGCAAGCGACATGATTACACGCATTGCAGCAAACGGCTGGAAAGTGCCGCACAAGGTCAATGCTCATACGTATCAGCCGTTAAGCATTGCGGCGACAGACCTTGATCAATATCTTGGCTGGGATGACGTAATCCCGGTTTAAAAAGGTAGCACGGGCGGACGGCGCTTATCGGGGTTCGGTCCCCCGACCGTGCATCATCGCAACTAAAGGAGGGTAAAAATGAAAGAGTTTGACTTATTGCCACTGCTCGACTACATCGACCCGGCAACGCTTGATTATACCGAGTGGGTGCAAGTCGGCATGGCTCTTAAACATGAAGGGTATGATGAAACCGACTGGGATGCATGGTCGCAAAGAGACGGAGCCCGGTATCATGACGGCGAATGTGAAAAGAAGTGGCAGACATTTGACGATGAAGGCTCGATTGTGACAGGAGCAACAATTACGCAAATGGCAAAAAACAACGGCTGGCAAGGAGGAATGAGGAAGGAAAATCAAGAAGCGTTTGGGTGGGATGATTCGTTTGAAGCAGAAGAGCGTTTCAATCCGACGATCGATAAGGACTATAAACTTATCGACACTGCCTACATGAGCGGCGAGGAAATCAAGCCACCGGCAAATTGGAACCCGGCACAACAAATCACCGAGTTCTTGAATGCAGTATTTGATCCTGGTGATATCGTCGGGTTTGTTACCACCGCCTATGAACACGAAAAAGACGGAAACATCAAGTACGTTCCCGGTGGTCAAGGAATTTACACGAAAACAGCAGGAGACATCACGGATGCTCTCAGAAGAAACGGCGGAGACGTCGGAGCTATCATGGGGGATCCGGATAAAAACGCCGGAGCATGGATCAGACTCAATCCGCTTGACGGAAACGGGGTCAAGAATGACAACGTGGCGGAATTTAAGTATGCGTTGGTTGAATCGGACTCAATCCCCGTTCAGTTGCAACACGAAATTTACCGCAAGCTCGAGTTGCCGATTGCAGCACTGACTTTTACGGGTGGGAAATCGCTCCATGCAATCGTCAAGGTGGATGCAAAAAATTATCCACAGTACAAGGAACGGGTCGATTATCTGTATGACATCATGCAGAAGAACGGACTCAAGATTGATAAGCAAAACAAGAACCCGTCACGTTTAACCCGATTGCCCGGCTTTGACCGAGGAGACAAGAAACAGTTTCTTGTAGCAACGAATATCGGCAAAGCAAACTGGGATGAATGGCAAGAATATGTTGAAGATTTGAATGACAATTTGCCAGGCATCGAAAACCTCGAAGGATTGTTTGACAAACCGATCGAGCTTGCTCCGGAGCTTATTCAGGGCGTGCTGAGACAGGGGCATAAAATGCTGATTGCCGGTCCTTCAAAAGCAGGCAAAAGCTTCTTGCTAATCAACCTTGTCTTATCAATTGCAAACGGCAAAGAATGGTTAGGTTTTAAATGCACTCAAGGCAAAGTTCTATACGTCAATTTGGAACTTGACGGACGGTCGGCTAAGCAACGCTTCGTAGACATCTGCAACACGCTAGGGTATGACCACCGAAACATTGCCAACGTGGATATCTGGAACTTGCGCGGTAAAACAAGCCCTATGGATAAATTAGCACCGAAGCTCATCAGACGAGCGAAAGACGCCAACTACATTGCGATCGTGATCGATCCGATTTACAAAGTGCTGACAGGAGACGAAAACAACGCTCATGACATGGCGGACTTCGTGAATCAGTTCGACCGGATAGCCACCGAGCTAGATTGTGCGGTCATTTACGCTCACCACCATTCAAAAGGTGCGCAGGGGGGCAAGTCGTCAATCGACCGTTCGTCAGGATCCGGTGTTTTTGCCCGTGACCCTGACGCAATCCTTGACCTGATTCAGCTACCCATTAATGAGGCAAGATATGACGCGCTGGAAAATAGGACCGCCTGCCGAACGTTTTATCAGACAATCGCCAAATACCGTCCCGACTATCTCAAACAGATCAGTGAAAGCGACATGTTAGACAAGCAGCGCATGGGGCATCACGTCATGGTATCTATCAACAGGGCGATTCCAAACTATGAGGACGTGCTCAAGGAAAACTCTCAGCGCATGCATCAAGCGGTAGACAATGCACGCAACGAAACGGCGTGGCGAGTTGAGGGAACTCTTCGCGAATTCCCGAAGTTCAAACCAGTCAACGTCTGGTTCGAATATCCTATCCACGTCATCGACAACAGCTTGGATGACATCGAACTGGAAACGGCGGGCGGAGGCCCGGGCAACGGCAACTGGAAACAGTCAGTCAAAAAGATGAACGAGAAGAAAGCGCAGAAAGCACAGAATGAATTGGAAGAGGCATTTAACATCATGAGCGAAGACGGTGGACCAATCGAGATCGGACAGGTAGCAGACTACCTGGAAATCTCCAAGAAGAGTGCCTACCAGCGTATTAAAAAGAGCAAAAAATTCGAAGCGTCCGACGGCATGATCTGTTCAAAAGAGAACAAAATTGATTTAGAATAATTATAAGATTAGAAAACTTTTAATTTTTCTTTAACCGTTGTTACCCTCATTACCCACACTACCCCACCGAGAGTGGGTAATCGTTACCCACACTGATTTTTTCAGAGTGGGTAACAGGGTTAAAATGCCTTGTCCCTAGGCCCGTTACCCTCTATTCCTGAAAGGAAGAGGGTAACGCCTAGGCAAGGGGTGGAAAAATTAGAAAAAATTCTTCAGAGTGGGTAACAACATTGAACGTATGTTTGTGTAGGTGTTCGAGAAAATGAATTTTAATTTTTAAGAGGGTAACCGCCCAGTCTTGAGGGTGGTCAGCTGAAGGAATGAAAGAGGACGGAAGGTATACCAATTTGAGGGGGTGGTCAGATGGATTGGGAAGCATTCTTCGCAGATCTGGAAAAGTGGATGCAGGCTAGCAACGTCATGGTGCAACGATACGGAGGTCTGAACGAGAATTATTTTGAATGGTTAGTACAGACATTGAACGTCATTTACGAGAGATATCCAAGTGCGCTAGCCAGACGTTTTCTGTTTGACATTATGGAAGCTCAGGAAGAGCAGCTGAAGGAGGTGGTCGAATGAAATTCAAGAAAGTCAACGGCGGTTGCCTGGTGCTGATTGCATTGAGCATTTGGTTCGGTGCCATCTGGCTTTTGTGCCGGTGGTTGGTAGGGGGATGAAAGTTTTAAACTGACGCACAAATCAGAATCACACGCAGAAAAAGAGGAAGAAAAGAATGTTTAAAATCACATGCACCGCATACTGCATTGCTTCCCGCAATCAGCTTGGAGAGTACCGCTTAAAAATTGAGCCACAATATTTGAAGAATAAAAGCGGGTTTGTCAATGCTGTAAAAATTAAAGTACGGAGCCTTTTTGCAACCGAAAACGGAGTTATCAACGTTTGTACTGAACACAACAGAACTGCAATCCCCGACGTGACTGTTAATGTTGACGACGTGCTTGCAATCGAACTGATTGAGGAGGAAAAGGAATGAAATATAAAATTAAATATAGAGATTACTTCTACCCAGACGATCAATATCGCCTTCACCTTCCTGTACGTTCTCAAGAAATTAAAGCACGGTTTTTTGAAATCGAAAATGGTTTTGTTGGCATTTGGACTGAGCGAAACAGAAATCAGGATCCTGACATTTCCGTTAATGTCAAGGACGTGCTTACAATTGAACCAATTAAAGAGGAAGAAAAATGAAAAAAGATACGGTGACTTTAAAAACAGATACGCTTGCAGAACTCATGGGCATGGCTTTGCTTGCTGCTAACGCGGGGCTCTTTCCTGCAGATACGTATGAAAAGTGGTTCAAACTCAGATTCAGACGGGAAATAGAGTTTACAATCGACGGCTTAAAAAATGGCTGGGGGCATGAAGATATTGGTGCTTTGAATGGTTCGGTTGATAGCTGGGTTCGCTGTTTTGAGGCTCAGAAAAAAGGAATGGAAAAAGAAGCAGAAGTCAAAACAACAATCGGTAAATTAGTGGATTATTTCGATGGATTCTATCTTGTTGATAAGGGGGAAGAAGGAACTTGGCTGACCAAAGAGGAGTATGAAGCAGTTAGATTGCCAGAACTAGACCCACTTGAGGTGAGACGGTATAAGAAACTGATGCGTAAAGGAGATAAAGCCGAGGCACTGACCAAGCTGATGTACTATGTTGTCGGCTTTAAAGACGATCCTGAAGTGCTTCCTTATGGAACGATTGAAGAACACCACTATCGCTTGGCTGAGGCAATTATCAAAGGGGGCTATAACCATTGAGGGTACAGGCACAGTCGCATTTTGCAAAGAAAGTGGAGCTTGACGGGTACCGTTTCGATTCGCAGAAAGAAGCGGCATTCTATGAGCGATACATTAAGCCGAGCGGCTACAAATTTGAATGTCAAAAGAATTTCGTTTTGATGGATAAATACGAAGGCTTAGGCGTGGTCAATTTAAAGAGGACGGCGTACAGAGCTGATTTCGTGATCTATAACGAGGACGGGAGCATAAAGCATGTGTACGATGTCAAGAACGGGTTCTCCGATTACGCAATCGATAAAAGAGCTAAGCTCAAGTTTGCCATGTTTGCCCGCGTGTATGGTTTGCCGGTCGAAATAGTGGTTATCAGAACGCATGATTTCAAAGTAACTATTACGGGAGCAACCAAAAAGCTGGAACCCGTCGTCAAAACTGACGTGAGTTACGATTGGCAGGATATCGTTAAAACGTCATAACAGGCGATTAGATTCGATACTATTTAGAAAGGAGTGGTGATTACATGAACATTACTGAAGCGGTAAATGCAATCCTTAAACGTTATCCCGATTATGGTTATGACATTTTCTTAGACTTGAACGAAATCAATGACGATGATCTGCAGGAAGCGGTACGGTTTATCGCAAGTATGAGGAGACACTATCACACGACCCCCAAGCGTTCTCGGAAAATCAATCGGGAAACGCTCAGGGATATGATTAAAAAAGGGTACTCTTATAAAGAAATCGCCAAGGCAACAGGGTTGGCAGAATCGACCATCGTAAGAAAGGTTTCAGATTATGGCTTGAAAAGGCTTTATCATCAAATGCACCCTTATGTGTGTCCGCAAGGCATAAGAGCTAGTGTGCACATGATTTGTCTGAACATCGAAACGGGCGAACAGAAGATGTTTGATTCTATCAATGCAGCGGAAAAAGCTTTTGGGTTCAGAGAAGCCCGCCTTAGGGACAGGACCAGGGGCGGCAGATGTTATATAGAAAACGGTTGGGAGTTTAGACGGGGTGATTGAATGCTGCTTACGGATTACTTTTTTAAGGAAATTGAAACGTATAAAAAAGGCCAGGTGCGTGAACAGACATACAATAAATATTGCTCGAACGGGCGATTTTTGATTGAAAACTTTTCTGATATGGTTTTATCCAAAATGACCGCGGACGACTACCAGCAAATTCTGAATAAGTACGGCGAAACGCGAGAAAAAGCAACTATTACTGATTTTCATCATCAGTTAGCGTGGGCACTTAAACGGGCCTACAACGTAGACGGGTTGTTAAAGCGTGTCGGTACATTTGACGCGAAAATTCCA
>ERZ1023901.149-NODE-149-length-15161-cov-8.444856_pt1 | contig 15161 bp, 10 predicted proteins | sample MGYA00380401_ERZ1023901 | MGnify/ENA primary metagenome ERZ1023901 (study PRJEB33179, sample SAMN07448997) | human gut metagenome | biome: Human-gut; feature: Human associated habitat; material: Faeces | host: Homo sapiens | place: India: Bhopal | collected... | reverse complement strand
TCGAGGAGGCGAGAGTGGGCGATGGCGGGACGCGTCGTGTTTTTGAGGTTACGAAAACTACAGCTGTAATAACGGGTGCGAATAAAGATCAGAACAGCAATATCGTTCAGTCCTGGCTCTCGGTGGTTGATGCAGCCTCACCCGCCAAAGACGCATTTATTATTACGCCGCCGCTGTTTCGTCTCAAAGCCGGGGAGAAAGGATTTGTCCGCGTAGTTCGATCAGGAAAGAAATTACCCGACGATCGCGAGTCGATGTTTTGGCTCAATATTAAAGGGATCCCGGCAACAGAATATGTACCTGATAAAAATGTCGTACAGTTTGCGATTAATTCGAAAATAAAATTGATTTATCGACCCGCTGCGTTAAAAGGTAATACACCGGAAGCGTACGCTGAAAAATTACAGTGGGGGAAAGAGGGGACGTCGGTGACGGTAAAAAATAACTCACCGCTGTATATGAATTTCTCACAGGTTAGCCTTAACGGTAAAAATATTTCTGGCGCATGGTTTGCTGCCCCGTTTTCCACCTTAAAAATACCCGTGCAGAGTAGCCTGTCGGCGACAGGAAAAAAAGAGATCACATGGAGCGTGATTAATGATTATGGTATGTCAGGGAAGAAATATACCGCTATCATTCAGTAGCGTTGAGCTGCTATTTTCAACTAAAAGTATCTGCGTCGCTATTATTCTGTGCCTAAGTACTCTACCCTCTCGCGCGGAGGCCGGCGAATATTTCAACCCAAATTTACTCGAAGTCGCCGAGAGTCCTGCGGCTTCGGTTGATCTATCCTATTTTTCGCAAGATGGCATACCGCCGGGCACCTATCACCTGGATGTTTACATCAACGATAAGTACGTCAGTTCAGACTCGCTGACTTTTCAGGAAATTAGCCATGACGCAGGCGCGACTGCTTCTCCCTGCCTGTCCGCGGAGTATCTGAATTCATGGTTGATTAATACCACCGCCTATCCGCAGTTGTTCGAGGCAGGGGAAACCTGCGCCCGGCTGTCGGCGATCCCCGGGATGACGTTCTCGGTATCTCTTGCCCAGCAGCGCATTGATTTTACCGTGCCGCAGGCCGCCATGCTGAATCGCCCCAGAGACTATATTCCCGAGAGCCAGTGGCAACAGGGGATCAATGCCGGTCTTCTCAACTATAGCGTCACCGGGCAGCGTAATGCGCCGCGGCATAACGGCGCCACTATCGACAGTCAGTTCGTCAGCCTGCAGCCTGGGCTGAATCTGGGACCATGGCACCTGCGCAACTACAGCACCTATAGCCACAGCGATAACAACAGCCGCTGGGAGTCGGTTTACTCCTATCTTGCCCGCGATATTCACACCCTACGCAGCCAGCTGGTGGTCGGTAATACGTATACCTCTTCCGGCATTTTCGACAGTTTGAGTTTTACCGGTCTGCAGCTCAGTTCGGACAAAGAGATGCTGCCGGATAGCCTGCATGGCTTTGCGCCGACGATTCGAGGGATCGCGCGCACCACCGCGGAGGTCTCGGTTTATCAGAATGGTTACAGCATTTATAAAATCACCGTCGCTCCCGGCGCCTTTGAAATTAACGATCTGTACGCCACCGGCAGCGCCGGCGACCTGTACGTCAACATTAAAGAGTCTGACGGCAGCGAGCAAAACTTTGTGGTGCCTTTCGCGTCGCTGGCGATCCTGCAACGTGAGGGCCAGCTGGACTATGCGCTGAGCAGCGGCAGGACGCGATCGGGCAGCTCCGACGATAAAGAATATAACTTTATTCAGTCTTCCCTGGCCTATGGCGCCACCAGCAACATCACTCTTTATACTGGTTTCCAGCAGGCGGAAGATAAATACACTAACCTGTTGTTAGGCGCTGGCTTTAACCTCGGTACTATCGGTGCGCTGTCGTTTGATGGCTCTCAGTCGTGGGCCGACGTGAAAACCAGCGATACGGCCTCGTCAACCAGTAAAGAGCAAGGGCAATCGTATCGCGTCCGCTTCAGTAAAAGCTTTCTGCAGACGGGCACCAGCTTTTCCGTGGTTGGTTATCGCTACTCCACCTCGGGATATTATTCGTTTCAGGACTTTGTCGATAACTCTTCCACACAGGGCGACTGCTGTACGCAGAGCGGCAGAACGAAAGGCCGGTTTGACGCATCGTTGTCGCAGACGCTGTTTGGCTATGGTTCGCTCTCGCTTTCGTTGGTCAATGAGACCTACTGGGACAGTTCGCGTATGGAATCGGTGGGCGTGGGCTATAGCGGGTCGATTGGCAAGGCCTCCTACTTTATTAACTATTCCTATAACCGCAATGTGCAAAGCACCGATGACAGCGACAATAACCGGCCATCCAGCGATACGGTCGTCTCCCTGACGTTAAGTATTCCGCTTGGCGAGACGCTCTTGGCAAATTACACCATGAACCATGGTCGGCATAACGATGCCACGCACAGCGTGGGGCTCAACGGCTCGGCGTTCGAGGATCGTTCCCTGAACTGGAGCGTACTGGAAGGGTACAACACGCAGGATAAAAGCACCTCCGGCAACCTCAGCGTCAACTACCAGGGCTCGAAAGGGGATGTGGCTGGCGGCTATGGCTACGACCGCTACAGCAATCACTACAACTATTCGCTGCGCGGGGGCATGGTCGCCCATGCGGGCGGACTCACGCTATCACGGTTTCTGGGCGAGAGTTCTGCGCTGGTCGAAACGCCTGGCGTCAGCGATGTGACAGTGCGCGGTCAGACAAACGTGACGACGGATGCCGCCGGATATGCGGTGGTGCCTTACGTCCGTCCGTACCATCGTAACAGCCTGGCGCTGGATGAACAGGAAATACCTGGCGCTGAAGTGGATAACGTCGCGAGAACGGTGGTTCCGACGCGCAATGCGATCGTCAAAGTGAAGTACGACACGCGAATTGGCTATAAGGCGATGCTCACCCTGCGTACCCGCAATGGCGTGGTGCCTTTCGGCGCGCTGGTGACCCTCGATAATGATCACGGTAGCGCGTCGCGCAGCAATATCGTTGGCGATGAGGGGCAGGTGTATCTGACGGGGCTGCAGAAAAAAGGCCAGCTGTTAGCGCGCTGGGGGGAGAAAAGCAGTGAGCAGTGCGCCGTTCATTATGACTTCTCCGGCATGGCCCTTGGCGACGATATTCTGTTCTATCAGGCCGAATGTCGGTAATGGATGCAGGTTTTCAACATGGAAGAGGGGCTGATATGAATATGCGAGACGGCAGCACAAGGGGCCTCCTGGTGGCCAGCCTTTTGCTGCTCTCCCTTCCGGCGCTGGCTTATGAGGGCAGCAGCACGGTCAATTTTAACGTCACGGGCACCATCGAAGCGCCTTCCTGTGAGGTGGCCGTGGAGCCGTCGAACAGTATCGATTTAGGCACCGTCTCCTCGCAGACGTTCTCCGGACATGCCGGGGCGAGCGGCGCCAGCGTGCCGGTTAAGCTGGTCTTTTCCAGCTGTTCCGCCGATGCGTCGGCGGTGATCATCGCGTTTAGCGGCACCAGCTTCGATAGCACCCACGCTTCAATCTATAAAAACTTCCAGACTGGCAGCAACGGTGCCAGCGGCGTCGGTTTGCAGCTGCAGAGCATGGCCGACCAGCAGCCCCTTGGCCCCGGCGACCAGTATCTCTATACCTTTGGGAACGATGCGGATATCCATACCTTTAATATGGTGGCACGTATGTTTTCGCCTTATGGCCAGGTAAGGTCCGGGATGGTCGGGTTTACCGCCACGTTCGATGTGGCCTACAAATAACGTTTCGACAGGGATGGGTATGAAAAAACTGATCTTATTGGTCATATTGGCACTGTGTCCCGTCTATAGCTGGGCGGCCTGCACGGGAACCAACTATGGCGATGTCTCGATGACCAACCTGCCGGAAAAGATCTTGGTCAATGCCGGGAGCTATACCGCAGGGACGGTACTGTATGACTCGGGGAAGATTACGCGCTCGCAAACGGAATTGCTTAACTGTGAGGGGAGCACCTACGCGGTTTTTGCCTGGTCCTCGAACAATGCCGGGGCACTGATAGGGGATAATATCTATGCCACCTCGGTGCAGGGGATCGGTATCCGCGTCAAGGTGTGGCTCAATATCAGCGGTGAATATGGCGATGACACCGATGATTTCAGCCCCGACTCGCAGGTGCATTATATTGGTGATGTGAATTATTACCTCGGAAAGCCGACAGGTCTTTTCGACTCTTTCGCGTCGACTCATTATACCCCGGCGTATCAGCTGCAGCTGGTGGCCACCGGCGGCGCCATCGCCAGCAAGAGTCAATTATCGTTCAGCGACCCGGTGGCCACGGTATCGGCCAAGGATAAAAAGGGGACCATCGCTATTTCACAACTGCACATCAGCGGCACCACCAGCATCCAGCTAATCCCGATGGGGTGTATTGTCGGTAGCAATAATCTCAGTTTTTCCATGGGCAGCATCAATGCCAGTGAGTTTAATACCGCGACGAAGGTGGGTAGCGCGCGGCAGTCTCTGAGCCTCTCCTGCGAGCCGGGAACTAACGTTTCGATGCGTGTGGCGGCTGCTTCTGCAAGCGGGGATAACCCTGACAATACGGTGATGGCCCTCACGGCGGAACAGAATGCCGCCACTGGCGTGGGAGTGCAGTTAAATTTGAATGGCAAAGCACTGCCGTTAAATACCGATATCAGCCTCTATACTTCGAGCCGCGCGACGGTGACCAACAGCGGCGCGGATGCCAGCTACAGCTATTTCACCAACCCCGACAGCCCCGGAGGCGCAGCGGCCATGCAGACGCTCGCCTTATCCACTAACTATTACAGGACGGGGAGCGCGGTGACCGCGGGGACAGCCAACGCCACCGGGGTGATCACCTTTACTTATAACTGAGGGGAGAATCCCTTCCCCGAACGATGCCGGGGAAGGGAGAGGACGATTAATGCGCCTGGCCGCGTTCGATACCGATCCCGGTTTGTGAACGGATAAACTGGGCGCGGAACTGCTCGCGCTCGCGCATCCCTTCCGGTGAGTTATCGGTGGCGGAGAAGACCCAGATGCCAATGAACGCGATGGCAATGGAGAACAGCGCCGGATATTCATACGGGAACAGCGCTTTCTCATGGCCGAGGATCTGCACCCAAATGGTGGGGCCGAGGATCATCAGAATGACCGCAGTCAGCAGGCCCAGCCAGCCGCCGACCATCGCGCCGCGGGTGGTCAGCTTCGACCAGTACATCGACAGCAGAATAATCGGGAAGTTACAGCTGGCGGCGATGGAGAAGGCCAGGCCGACCATGAAAGCAATATTCTGATTTTCAAACAGAATACCCAGCAGAATGGCCACCACCCCAAGGATCAGCACGGTGATCTTGGAGACCTTCAGCTCCTGACGCTCGGTCGCGCCCTTGCGGAAGACGTTGGCGTACAGGTCGTGCGACACCGCTGACGCGCCGGCGAGGGTCAGGCCCGCCACCACCGCCAGGATAGTGGCGAAGGCTACCGCAGAGATAAAGCCGAGGAACAGGTTGCCGCCAACCGCATCCGCCAGGTGCACCGCCGCCATGTTATTGCCGCCGATAAGCTGTCCGGCCGCGTCTTTAAACGCCGGGTTCGCGCCGACCAGCATGATGGCGCCGAAGCCGATGATAAAGGTCAGGATATAGAAATAGCCCATAAAACCGGTGGCGTAGAAGACGCTTTTACGCGCTTCTTTGGCGTCGCTCACGGTAAAGAAGCGCATCAGAATATGCGGCAGGCCAGCGGTACCGAACATCAGACCCAGACCCAGAGAGAGCGCGGATATCGGATCTTTCACCAGTCCGCCGGGACTCATAATCGCCGCCCCTTTCGGGTGGACCGCCATCGCCTCGGTAAACAGGTTATTGAAGCTGAAGCCGACGTGCTTCATGACCATAAAGGCCATAAAGCTGGCGCCGCACAGCAGCAGAACCGCTTTAATAATCTGCACCCAGGTAGTCGCCAGCATGCCGCCGAACAGGACATAGAGCACCATCAGCACGCCAACCAGCACTACGGCGACATGGTAATTAAGGCCGAACAGCAGCTGGATTAGCTTGCCGGCGCCCACCATCTGGGCAATCAGATACAGGGCCACCACCACCAGCGAACCGCAGGCGGAGAGGGTGCGGATCGGCCCCTGCTTCAGGCGGTAAGAGGCGACATCGGCAAAAGTATAGCGGCCAAGATTGCGCAGACGTTCAGCAATTAGAAACAGGATAATCGGCCAGCCGACGAGAAAGCCCAGCGAGTAGATCAGCCCATCGTAGCCGGAGGTATACACCAGCGCGGAGATACCGAGGAACGACGCCGCTGACATAAAGTCGCCGGCAATCGCCAGCCCGTTCTGGAAGCCGGTAATATTGCCGCCGGCGGTGTAGTAATCGCTGCGCGAACGCACCCGTTTTGAGGCCCAGTAGGTGATGTACAGCGTCAGGGCGACGAAAATCAGGAACATGACAATCGCCTGCCAGTTGGTCGGCTGGCGCTGTACCGCGCCGGTAATAGCGTCTGCGGCGTGGGCGCCGAGGGGCAGCAGCGTGGCGGCGAGCGCCGTCAGGACTCTCTTGATCATGCTTTTACCTCGTTGAGAACGCTTTTGGTCAAACGGTCGAATTCACCGTTAGCTCGCCAGACATAAATACCGGTCAGGATAAACGAAATGACGATCACGCCAATGCCGAGCGGGATCCCGCGGGTGACGCTGGTGCCGGCGTGCAGCGGGGTGCGGAGCAAGCCGGGTGCAAAGGCGATAAGCAAAATACAGCCCACGTAGATCACTAACATAATCACTGACAGAATGGCGGCAAACCGTTGCCGTGATGCAACTAACTCCCTGAAATGCGCACTATTTTCTATCCGCTGACAAAGTTGTTCATTCATCTTAGCGTCTCCAGAGGTCTCCCTTTCGTCATCCACTCGGCGGACGCTGGCGACAGCAACCCCTCCGGCGACGGAGCCGGGACAGGTGTTGCTGACGGCGTTCCTGCGAGTGAAATCCTGGGGGAGGGACTTATTTTTATCCTCTCCCCGGAAGGGGAGAGGGTGTAGGGAATCGGTCCTTACTTACGATGGCATGGTAATGGCCTGCTTCTCTTCGAGCAGTTTTTCCACGACGCCAGGATCGGCGAGGGTCGAGGTATCGCCGAGGTTGCTGGTGTCGCCTGCGGCAATCTTACGCAGAATGCGGCGCATGATTTTGCCCGAGCGGGTTTTCGGCAGCGAATCGGTCCAGTGCAGCACATCCGGCGTCGCCAGCGGACCGATCTCTTTGCGTACCCAGTTACGCACTTCGGCATACAACTCCGGCGTCGGTTCTTCGCCGTGATTGAGCGTCACGTAGGCATAGATGGCCTGGCCTTTGATGTTATGCGGGATCCCCACCACCGCCGCTTCGGCGATTTTTGGGTGCGACACCAGCGCCGATTCGATCTCGGCGGTCCCCAGACGGTGTCCGGAGACGTTCAGGACGTCATCCACCCGGCCGGTGATCCAGTAATAGCCATCTTCATCACGACGCGCGCCGTCGCCGCTAAAGTACATATTTTTGAAAGTGGAGAAGTAGGTTTGCTCAAAGCGCTCATGGTCGCCGAACAGGGTACGCGCCTGGCCGGGCCAGGAGTCGGCGATGGCGAGGTTGCCCTCGGTGGCGCCATCCAGCGGCAGGCCTTCGTTATCCACCAGCACCGGCTGGACGCCGAAGAACGGACGCGTCGCGGAGCCGGCCTTCAGCTCAATCGCGCCCGGCAGCGGAGTGATCATAAAGCCGCCGGTTTCGGTCTGCCACCAGGTGTCCATCACCGGGCACTTCTCGTTACCGATCTTCTTCCAGTACCACTCCCAGGCTTCCGGGTTAATCGGTTCGCCGACCGAGCCAAGAATGCGCAGCGAGGAGCGGTCTGTGCCTTCGATAGCTTTGTCGCCTTCCGCCATCAGGGCGCGAATAGCCGTCGGGGCGGTATAGAGAATGCTGACCTTATGCTTATCGACGACCTGGCACATGCGCGCCGGCGTAGGCCAGTTCGGCACCCCTTCGAACATCAGGGTGGTGGCGCCGCAGGCCAGTGGGCCGTACAGCAGATAGCTATGGCCGGTGACCCAGCCCACGTCGGCGGTGCACCAATAAATATCGCCCGGATGGTAGTCGAAAACGTATTTAAAGGTGGTGGCCGCATAGACCAGATAGCCGCCGGTGGTGTGCAGCACCCCTTTCGGTTTACCGGTGGAGCCGGAGGTATAGAGGATGAACAGCGGATCTTCGGCGTTCATTTCGACGGGCCGGTGTTCGGCGCTGGCGTTCGCAATCAGGTCGCTCCACCACAGATCGCGGCCTTCCTGCCAGTCGATATTGCCGCCGGTGCGTTTCAGGACCACCACGTGCTCAATGCTTTTCACGTTCGGGTTTTTCAGCGCGTCATCGACGTTTTTCTTCAGCGGGATGGCGCGACCGGCGCGCAGCCCTTCGTCAGCGGTGATCACCAGGCGTGAGCTGGAGTCGATAATGCGTCCGGCCACCGCCTCCGGCGAGAAGCCGCCGAAAATGACCGAGTGGATTGCCCCGATGCGGGCGCAGGCCAGCATCGCCACCGCGGCTTCCGGCACCATCGGCATATAGATAGCAACCACGTCGCCTTTTTTAATCCCGAGGTCGAGCAACACATTGGCGAAACGGCACACGTCGGCATGCAGTTCACGGTAGGTGATGTGCTTGCTTTGGCTGGCGTCGTCGCCTTCCCAGATGATGGCGGTTTGATCGCCGCGTTCGGCGAGGTGGCGGTCGAGACAGTTAGCGGCGAGGTTCAGGGTGCCATCTTCATACCATTTGATGGAAATATTACCCGGTGCGAAGGAGGTGTTCTTTACACGGGTATAGGGCCGCATCCAGTCAAGGATCTTGCCCTGCTCGCCCCAAAATGTATCAGGGTCGGTTATGGATTGTTGGTACTGCGCCTTGTACTGATCCGGGTTAATCAGGCAACGTTCCGCAATATTAGCGGGAATAGGGTGTTTGTGAATTTGGCTCATGGCTTTTTTTCTCCTTTGAACTTGTTAAATATATGTCAAACAAACGTTAAGAGTAGGGGTTTTGACAGCTTTGTTTGTTAATTGGGGGGCAGATCACGCAATGATTAAACTGGGTGAAATTTCATCAAATGAAACTTTGAAGCGAAATAATTACGCAAATGAATTTATAGAAACGGAAGCTGTGAAAATTTTTTTATTACAAATACTTATGCAATATAACTGGGGGAAATTCGCTGCTTTATGCATAAAAGCAGAGGAAAGCCCTGTTCTTAAAGGCTTGCGCAGCATGCCGTGCAAATGATACTGATATTGCGCGTTAAATAACCCCACAAAGCAACGCAACACAATTCATACCCCCTGCAGTGGGTACCATGACGAAAAGGAATGGTGCCTTTCATTGAGGAAGTCAGTAGTGAAGAAAACAAAAAAAGTCAGTCTGGCCTGGCAAATTTTGCTAGCCCTGGTGCTGGGTATCCTTCTGGGCAGTTATCTGCATTACCACGCTGAAAGTCGCGATTGGTTAATTAGCAATTTGCTGACGCCGGCGGGCGATATCTTTATCCATCTGATTAAAATGATCGTGGTCCCGATTGTCATTTCGACCCTGGTGGTCGGGATTGCCGGCGTGGGTGACGCCAAACAGTTAGGGCGGATCGGTGCCAAAACCATTATCTATTTCGAAGTGATCACCACGGTGGCGATTGTGCTGGGTATCACCCTGGCCAACGTCTTCCAGCCGGGGACGGGCATTGATATGTCGCAGCTGGCGGCAGTTGATATTTCGAAATATCAGAACACCACCGCCGAAGTGCAGAGCCATGCGCACGGCCTGATGGGCACCATCCTGTCGCTGGTGCCGACCAATATCGTGGCATCGATGGCGAAAGGCGATATGCTGCCGATTATCTTCTTCTCGGTGCTGTTTGGCCTGGGGCTCTCCTCGCTGCCGGCGACCCACCGTGAGCCGCTGGTGACGGTCTTCCGCTCTATCTCCGAGACCATGTTTAAAGTCACCCATATGGTGATGCGCTATGCGCCGGTCGGGGTATTCGCCCTGATTTCGGTAACCGTCGCCACCTTCGGTTTCGCCTCGCTGTGGCCGCTGGCCAAGCTAGTGTTGCTGGTTTACTTTGCGATCCTGTTCTTCGCGCTGGTGGTGCTGGGGATTGTCGCGCGCCTGTGTGGTCTGAGCATCTGGATCCTGATCCGCATCCTGAAAGATGAGCTGATTCTGGCTTATTCTACCGCCAGTTCGGAGAGCGTACTGCCGCGCATTATTGAGAAGATGGAAGCCTACGGCGCGCCGGCGTCGATCACCAGCTTTGTGGTGCCGACCGGTTACTCCTTCAACCTCGATGGTTCAACGCTGTATCAGAGCATCGCGGCGATCTTTATCGCCCAGCTGTACGGTATTGACCTCTCTATCTGGCAGGAGATTACCCTGGTGCTGACCCTGATGGTGACCTCGAAAGGGATCGCCGGCGTGCCGGGCGTCTCCTTCGTGGTGCTGCTGGCCACCCTGGGTAGCGTCGGGATCCCGCTGGAAGGGCTTGCCTTTATTGCCGGCGTCGACCGTATCCTCGATATGGCGCGTACCGCGCTGAACGTGGTGGGTAATGCGCTGGCGGTGCTGGTTATCGCCAAGTGGGAGCATAAGTTCGATCGCAAAAAAGCGCTGGCCTATGAACGCGAAGTGCTGGGCAAGTTTGATAAAACCGCCCAATAAAACACAAAGCCCGGCGCGATAGCGCCGGGCTTTTTCTTATCCTTTACTAATCCGGTCAAACTCTTCGCAGCCGGTATCAAACCCCTCCAGGCAACTGACGTTGAGCCAGTGCAGCGCCTTCTGCTTATTCGGTTCGATAAAGCCTTTCTCTCCCTGCTGGAACATCATCCCGGCCCAGTATTCGGCATAGCCGGTGCGGGAAAGTGATGAACTGCCTTTAAAGTATTCACTTGCTTTCACATCATCCTCCGGGCCGTGTACGCCGCTGGCGTAGATCAGCCCCAGCAGCATCTGGGCATCTACCGCCGCATCGCTTTCGCTATCCCGGGCAGCATCCTGCAGCAGCGTGATGGCGTGCGCTACGTCGGTGGCGCCAGCCTGACGGTTGACCAGCACCCGCGCGAGGACGATCTCTCCGGATTTACTGCCGGCCTCGACGGCTTTTTCCGCCAGCTGGCGGGCCTGCGGATAGTCCGCCTGTTGGGGGTTACGGATTTTGAGCTGCGCCAGCAGCGCCAGCGCATCGCCATCGCCCTGGGCGGCCGCCTTCTGCGCCCAGTATTCGGCTTTTTGATAATCGCCGGAGCTGACCCAGGTATCGGCAAGGTAATATTGCGCGCGTCGATCGCCGGCTTCGGCCTGCTGTTGATACTGACTGCCAGGTTCGGTGGCCACCGCTGCGCCGCTGGTGAAAACCAGTAGAAATAAAAAGAGGTATTTCATTTGTATTTATTATCAGTAAGGAACATAGCGCGCAGTATAAAGGGAGGCGAAAAAGAAGAAAATGGCGGGTATCGGTAGGTAAGGCCGATTTGCGCTACCTGACCGTAGGCCCGCGCCAGCGCAGCGCCGCCGGGCGACAGACTGCGGACACGGAGCCGTTTATGTGCCGGGTGGCGGCTGCGCCTGACCCGGCCTACGCATCGCGCGAGCCGGGTCAGACCGCCGAACCTTAACCCATCGCGCTTTCGCGCAGGCGGGATTTCAGCTTGTTGTACTCGTCGATCACGTACTGTTCCGCGGCGCGCTGATCGGCAATCCGCTCAACGTTGACCGCGCAGTACTTGTACTCCGGCGTTTTGGTTATCGGACTCAGGTTCTCTGAGACCAGTTCGTTACAGGCGCCGATCCACCACTGGTAGGTCATGTACACCGCGCCTTTATTCGGCCGATCGCTGACCTGCGCGCGGGTGATGATGCGCCCCTTACGCGAATTGACCCATACCAGCTCTTCATCTTCAATGCCTAGCCGTTCGGCGTCGGCGGTGTTGATTTGCGCATAGCCTGGTTCATCCGCCAGCGCCGCCAGCGCCGCGCAGTTACCGGTCATTGAACGGCACGAGTAATGGCCGACCTCGCGCACCGTCGACAATACCATCGGGTACTCATCGGTAAGCTTATCGATCGGCGCGACCCAGTCGCAGGTGAAGAACTGCGCCAGTCCGTTCGGGGTATCGAACTTCTCTTTAAACAGATATGACGTCCCCTGATCGGCGTCGGACTCATCGCGGCACGGCCACATGACATAGCCGAGCTCACCCATTTTCTCGTAGGTGGCGCCGTAGAAGTCCGGGCACAGATGCCGCAACTCGTCCCAGATCTCCTGGGTGTTATTGTAATGCATCGGATAGCCCATCCGGGTGGCGATTTCGCTGATGATCTGCCAGTCGGTTTTCAGGTCCCACTTCGGCTCCACCGCTTTAAAGAAGCGCTGGAAGCCGCGGTCCGCTGCGGTATACACGCCTTCGTGCTCGCCCCACGAGGTGGACGGCAGGATGACGTCGGCCGCGGAGGCGGTTTTGGTCATGAAAATGTCCTGGACGATAACCAGTTCCAGATCGTCGAACGCTTTGCGGACCGCCGAGAGTTCGGCGTCGGTCTGCAGCGGATCCTCACCCATAATGTACGCCGCCCGCACTTCACCGTGCGCCGCGCGGTGCGGCAATTCGCTGATGCGATAGCCGGTATGCGCAGGCAGGCTTTCCACGCCCCAGGCTTTGGCGAATTTTTCGCGGTTCTCCGGGAACTTGACGTACTGATAGCCCGGATAGGTATCCGGTAGCGCACCCATATCGCAGGCGCCCTGAACGTTGTTCTGGCCGCGTACCGGGTTGACGCCGACGCTCGGCTTGCCGAGGTTGCCGGTGAGGATCGCGAGGCTGGTCAGCGACCGCACCGTCTCCACGCCCTGGTAGAACTGGGTGACGCCCATGCCCCACAGGATGGCGGCGGATTTGGCGCTGGCATACATCCGGGCGCAGGCGCGGATCTCCTGGGCGCTGACCCCAGTGATCTCCTCCACCGACTCCGGCGTATAGCCTTCAACGATTTTGCGATACTCCTCGAAGCCTTCGGAACGGCTGGCGACGAAGGATTTATCGTACAGATCCTCTTCAATAATCACGTGGCCAATGGCGTTGAGCAGCGCGATGTTCGAGCCGTTCTTCAGCGCAATGTGCATATCGGCGATGCGCGCGGTTTCAATTTTGCGCGGGTCGCAGACGATAATTTTCGCCCCGTTGCGTTTAGCGTTAATGACGTGATTCGCCACGATAGGGTGGGAATCCGCCGGGTTGTAACCGAAGATAAACACCAGATCGGTGTTATCAATCTCCGTGATGGCATTACTCATGGCGCCGTTACCGACCGACTGGTGCAGACCTGCAACCGAAGGGCCGTGTCAGACGCGAGCGCAGCAGTCGACGTTATTGGTACCAATAACGGCGCGCGCGAATTTTTGCATCACATAGTTGGTTTCATTACCGGTGCCGCGGGAGGAGCCGGTGGTTTGGATCGCATCCGGGCCATATTTGGCTTTAATGGCGCTGAGGCGGGTGGCGACGTAATCCAGCGCCTCGTCCCAGGAGACGGCTTCCAGCTTGCCGCCGCGTTGACGGCGGATCATGGGGGTTTTCAGGCGCGGCGTTAGGATCTGGGTATCGTTAATGAAGTCCCAGCCATAATAGCCCTTCAGGCACAGGGTTCCCTGGTTGGTTTTCCCCTGCGCCGCTTCAGCCCGAACGATTTTGCCGTTATCGACCACCAGGTTGATTTTGCAACCTGATGCGCAATACGGGCAAACCGTGACGACTTTTTTCATCGGTCTTGCTCCAGTTATTCAATGGGCGCGTTTGCGCTATCGCGCCGTCACTATGCATCTTCTATGCCATATTTTCATTGTGGGTATTCCTTGATGATACGCGGGTTTTTTGGGCGGAATGCTGACGAAAAACAGCCTGTCGACAGATTTGACGTGTCGATACCCTGGAGATGTGACGGCGCTTGAAAAAATGTCACCGGGAGAGGAATTTGTCGGCGCAGGCTTGCAGAATCGATCAGACTGACACTAATTCCCGGCGGGCAGAGGCAAAAATGAAACCAGTCATTTTAGTGGTGGATGATGACAGGGCAATGGGCGAGCTGCTCAGCGATGTGCTCGGCGTGCACGCGTTTGAAGTGCTTGTCAGCCAGACCGGCAACGACGCGCTGACGACGGTGGCGCAGCGGGCGGATATCGCGCTGGTCTTACTGGATATGATCCTGCCGGATACCCATGGCCTGCAGGTGCTCCAGCAGCTGCAGCGCACGCGGCCTGAGCTGCCGGTGGTGATGCTCTCCGGTCTGGGCAGTGAGTCTGATGTGGTGGTGGGCCTGGAGATGGGCGCCGATGATTACATCGCCAAACCGTTCAGCTCGCGGGTGGTGGTCGCCCGGGTGAAAGCGGTACTACGACGCAGCGGGGCGCTGGCCGGCGAGGCGTCGGGCGCCGGTGCTGGCCTGACGTTTAACGGCTGGCGGCTGGATACCACGCGCTGTGAACTGTATAACCCGCAGCAGCAGGCGATCCCGCTGACCCAGGGAGAATATGGCCTGCTGCTGGCGCTGGCGCAGAACGCGCGCCGGGTATTGAATCGCGAACAGCTGCTGGCGCTGACTCATAACGAAAGCACCGAGGTATTCGACCGGACCATCGATGTGCTGATCATGCGCCTGCGGCGCAAAATTGAGCTCAACCCGCATCAGCCGACGTTGATTAAAACCCTGCGCGGTCTGGGCTATGTCTTTTCCGCCGACGTGACCCACAGCGAGAAGGCGGCGTAGGGCGGGTTTGCTGCCAACCCGCTGTTGACTTTATTTGGCGCAGGGAGTTTACTTTTTTTATTAAAGTGACACTCTGGGTTAATCTATGGCAACAAAATTAAACTGGCTGCTGCAAAACAGCGCTCCCGGAGATGTGATCCTTCAGTCCTGGTTAAGCCAGCATGCCATCTCTCCCTCTCTGGCCTTTAAATACGCGCAAAGTGGATGGTTAAAAAAAAGAGGCAACGGCGTATATGCGCGTGAGGGACGTGAGCCGGAGTGGAACGATGCATTTGCATGTTTGCAAAATCAGCTTGCCGCT
>ERZ1023901.141-NODE-141-length-15886-cov-7.919335_pt1 | contig 15886 bp, 10 predicted proteins | sample MGYA00380401_ERZ1023901 | MGnify/ENA primary metagenome ERZ1023901 (study PRJEB33179, sample SAMN07448997) | human gut metagenome | biome: Human-gut; feature: Human associated habitat; material: Faeces | host: Homo sapiens | place: India: Bhopal | collected... | reverse complement strand
CGGCCATCTCTTCCTGCCAGGCAATCAGCTTGCGCAGCCAGGCGATACGGTCCTCATAGCCGCGGCCGCCGCTGGTGCCGGCTCCCGCGCCCTCTTTGTACTTCCAGTGCGCGGCCACTCCCAGCTCGGCGTCTTCATGCATCTGCCGGGTGCGGATCTGAATTTCCACCGTCTTGCCGCTCGGCCCCAGCACCACGGTATGGATAGACTGGTAACCGTTGGGTTTCGGGTTGGCCACGTAGTCGTCGAATTCATCCGGCAGATGGCGGTAGTGAGTATGGACGATCCCCAGCGCGGCATAGCAATCCTGCAAACGCTCAGCCACAATACGCACCGCGCGAACGTCAAACAGCTCGTCGAAAGCGAGGTGTTTTTTCTGCATTTTGCGCCAGATACTGTAGATATGCTTCGGCCGGCCATAGACCTCGGCCTTGACGCCTTCGGCTTTCATCTCTGAGCGCAGGTGGCCGACAAACTCTTCGATGTAATGCTCGCGGTCGATACGGCGCTCGTGGAGCAGTTTAGCAATGCGCTTGTATTCCGCCGGGTGCAGATAGCGGAAGCAGTAATCTTCCAGCTCCCACTTCAGCTGGCCGATACCTAAGCGGTTCGCCAGGGGAGCATAGATATTGGTGCACTCTTTCGCCGCAAGAACGCGCTCATCTTCCGGCGCGTCCTTGACCTCGCGCAGATGCGCGATACGCTCAGCAAGTTTGATGACCACGCAGCGGAAATCGTCAACCATCGCCAGCAGCATACGGCGAATGTTATCCACCTGCTCGGAAGAGACCGAGTCGGTATGGGTAGCCTTCAGCTGGCGGATAGCGGCCATGTCCCGCACCCCGTGAATCAGGGTCACGACCGATTTACCTACGCTCTCCTGCATCACCTCTTCGCTGACAACTTCGCCGTCGGCCAGCGGGAACAGCAGCGCCGCGCGCAGCGTATCGATGTCCATACTTAGGGTGGAGAGGATCTCCACCATTTCGACGCCCCGCCACAGCAGCAGGTCCGCCTGCGGGTGTCCTTGCGTTTTTTCGCGACAATAATCCCAGGTTTCGGCTAAGCGCTCACACGACTGCTGGCTGGAAATTCCCAGACTCGCGATCCATTTCTTCGGGTCAAATTCACCAGCTTTATTAAGATGTGCACTTCTTACCGCAACCATTGTCCTCTCCTTAAGGGACCGGCCTGCCGAAGTCGGCAAGCCTCAACTTTCTACATGTCATCCTGCAGGTCGCGTCAGCATTCATGGCCAGGGTGGCTCTTCTGCGACGTTGTGAATGACCTTATGTAAGCCTGCGCTCAAACAACACCATTGATTCCAGATGGCCGGTATGCGGGAACATATCCAGCATCGCCAGGCGTTGAATCTGATATCCAGCCTGCAACAGGGTTTCGCTGTCTCGCGCCAGCGTCGCCGGGTTGCAGGAAACATACACCACCCGCCGCGGTGCCAGTTTTATTATATGCGGCATCACGCCCGGCGCGCCGGCGCGGGCCGGGTCCAGCAGCACTTTATCAAAGCCGTGCTTCGCCCAGGCCTGACGGGTGACGTCTTCTTCCAGATTTTCATGGAAGAAAGTGACATTTGATAAACCATTGCGGGCGGCGTTTTCCCGCCCCTTCTCCACCAGCGCCGGCACCCCTTCCACGCCCACCACATGGGCGGCGCGTGTCGCCAGCGGCAGGGTAAAGTTGCCCATCCCGCAGAATAGATCCAGCACCCGGTCCTCTGGCCGCAGATCCAGCCACTCCAGTGCGGTACGCACCATCTGCTGATTTACGCCGTCGTTGACCTGGATAAAATCCCGCGGGCTGAACACTAAGCGTAGTCCGTCTGAGGTATACCATGGCGCTTCGCCATGAATATGCTCCAGTATCTCGCTTTGTGGCGCGAGGTACAGGGAAAGACCGTGAGTTTGCGAAAAGCGTTCCAGTTTTTCCCTGTCTGTCGCCGGCAGGGTTGCGGTATGGCGCAGCACCATCAGCGGACCGTTGTCCGCCTGCACCAGCTCGACGTGGCCGAGATGGCGTAATGCGCTCAGCGCGCTTAAGCACTCGCGCACGGCGGGCAGCAATGCCTCAAGTTGGGGCACCAAAACAGGGCACTGCACCACATCGACGATCGCTTTGGCGTTGGCCTGGCGAAAACCCATCTGCAATTGTTGGGTCTTCGGCTGATAATTCAAGCTCAAGCGTGCGCGACGGCGGTAGCCCCACGGCGCGCCGGCGATGACGTCATCTACCTCGCGCTTCATCAGTCGCCCCAGCGCGGCGCGTTTACTTTGCTGCTGAAGCGGAACGCTGGCATGTTGTTGTTGGCATCCGCCGCAGACGCCAAAATGGGGGCAGCGCGGCGCCTGGCGCTGCGGGCTGTCGGTCAGTCGGCGTTTCACCTCGGCGCGGGCGTACTGTTTTTTATCTTCCACCAGCACCACCTCGGCCTCCTCGTGGGGCAGCACGCCGCTCACGAACAGCGCCTTCCCCTGGTGGCGGGCAACACCCTGACCAAAGGGATCGAGGTCGTTGACTGTAACGGTTATGATCTGGCGCGTCGTCACACGCCGTTTTGCAGAGTAGAATTGCGCCATCGTAGAGAGTTGTCTCAATCAAATAAAACGAGCTCGTTCAGAGCGGCAGCGCCGCGAGGCGCAGCGACGCTGCACAGAACGATGATGTCTATATTCTCCCATAATGGAACCGCATGACCAACTACAGCCTGCGTGCTCGCATGATGATTCTGATTCTGGCGCCAACCGTCCTGATAGGACTGTTGCTCAGTATTTTCTTTGTCGCTCATCGTTATAACGACCTGCAACGCCAGCTGGAGGACGCTGGCGCCAGTATTATCGAACCGCTGGCGGTCTCCAGCGAATATGGCATGAACTTGCAAAACCGCGAATCCATCGGCCAGCTGATCAGCGTTCTGCATCGTCGCCACTCGGAGATCGTGCGGGCCATCTCGGTGTACGATTCGCATAACCGCTTATTTGTCACCTCCAATTACCAGCTCAATCCCAGCGAACTGCAGATCCCGAAAGGCGAGGCATTCCCCCGTCACCTCAGCGTCATCCGCGATGGCGACATGATGATCCTGCGCACGCCTATTGTCTCGGAAAGCTATTCTCCGGATGAATCACCCGAATCTGACGCTAAAATGCCGGGCAATATGCTGGGCTACGTCGCCCTGGAGCTGGATCTAAAATCGGTCCGCCTCCAGCAGTACAAAGAGATTTTTATCTCCAGCGTAATGATGCTGTTCTGTATCGGCATCGCGTTAATCTTCGGCTGGAGGCTGATGCGCGACGTCACCGGGCCAATCCGCAATATGGTTAACACTGTCGACCGCATCCGCCGCGGACAGCTGGACAGCCGGGTCGAAGGCTTTATGCTCGGCGAACTGGATATGCTGAAAAATGGCATTAACTCGATGGCCATGTCGCTGGCGGCATACCACGAAGAGATGCAACACAACGTCGACCAGGCGACCTCCGATCTACGGGAAACGCTTGAGCAGATGGAGATCCAGAACGTCGAGCTGGACCTGGCGAAAAAGCGCGCCCAGGAGGCGGCGCGCATTAAGTCTGAGTTCCTGGCCAATATGTCTCACGAGCTGCGCACCCCGCTCAATGGGGTGATCGGCTTTACCCGCCTGACGCTGAAAACCGATCTCAACGCTACGCAGCGCGACCACCTGACCACCATCGAACGTTCGGCTAACAATCTGCTGGCGATCATCAATGACGTGCTCGACTTTTCCAAGCTGGAAGCCGGGAAGCTGATCCTGGAGAGCATTCCGTTCCTGCTGCGCACTTCGCTTGATGAAGTGGTCACCCTGCTGGCGCATTCCGCGCACGATAAAGGGCTGGAGCTGACGCTGAATATTAAGAACAATGTACCGGACAACGTTATCGGCGACCCGCTGCGTCTGCAGCAGATTGTGACCAACCTCGTGGGCAACGCCATCAAATTTACCGAGCACGGCAATATCGACGTACTGGTGGAGCAGCGGGCCATCAGTAATTCCCGGGTACAGATCGAAATTCAGATCCACGATACCGGCATCGGCATCCCCGAGCGCGACCAGTCCCGGCTATTCCAGGCCTTCCGTCAGGCCGATGCCAGTATTTCACGCCGCCACGGCGGCACCGGGCTCGGGCTGGTGATCACTCAGCGTCTGGTCAAAGAGATGGGCGGGGATATTTCGTTCCACAGCCAGCCGAACCGCGGCTCCACCTTCTGGTTCCATATCAGCCTCGATCTCAACCCGAACGCCATTCCGGATACGCTGAACACCGACGGGCTTGTCGGCAAACGTCTGGCCTATGTGGAAGCCAACGCGACGGCGGCGCAGTGTACCCTGGAGATGCTGGCCGCTACGCCGCTGGAGGTTATCTATAGCCCTACCTTCTCCTCGCTGGCGGAAGCGCAGTATGACATTCTGCTGGTCGGTATCCCGGTTTCAATGCGCGATTTGTCGCCGCATCGGGAAAAATTAGCCAAAGCCTGCGCGATGTCCGATAACGTACTGCTGGCCCTGCCGTGCCATGCCCAGGTCAGCGCCGAAGCCCTGAAGCGCGACGGCGTTGCCGCCTGCCTGTTAAAGCCGCTCACCACCACCCGTCTGCTACCGGCGCTGGTGGCTACCAGCCACGCGCTTGCCTCCGCGCCGCTGATGCAGATCGACAGTCATAAGTTGCCAATGACGGTAATGGCCGTCGACGACAACCCGGCTAACCTGAAGCTGATTGGCGCCCTGCTGGATGATCTTGTGCAGCAGGTGATCCTCTGCGACAGCGGCCAGCAGGCGGTGGACAAGGCCAAGCAGCTGCAGATGGATCTGATCCTGATGGATATTCAGATGCCGGATATGGACGGCATCCGCGCCTGCGAGCTTATCCATCACCTGTCCCATCATCAGCAAACCCCGGTTATTGCGGTCACCGCGCACGCCCTGGAGGGCCAGCGTGAGAAATTACTGAGCGCCGGCATGAACGACTATCTGGCGAAGCCAATCGAAGAAGAGAAACTGCACGCACTGCTGCTGCGCTATCAGCCCGGCCTGCACAGCGTCGTTCCGGCGTCGCTACCGCCCGCAGAGCCGATCGTCGATCATAATCAAACGCTCGACTGGCAGCTGGCGCTGCGCCAGGCGGCCATGAGGCCGGACCTGGCGCGGGAGATGCTGCAAATGCTGATCGCCTTTATGCCGGAGGTGCGTAACAAAGTTGAGGAGCAGCTGGTGGGCGAGCAGCCGGAAGGGCTGGTGGATCTGATCCATAAACTGCACGGCAGCTGCAGCTATAGCGGCGTGCCGCGGCTGAAAAAGCTGTGCCATACCCTGGAAAGTCAGCTGCGGGCAGGCACCGCCGCCGAGGATCTGGAGCCGGAGCTGCTTGAGCTGTTAGATGAGATGGATAATGTGGCCCGCGAAGCGTGCCGGATGGGGGTGTAAACCCCGGATAGCGGCGCTACGCGCCTCATCCGGGCTACGCCCTACGGTCCGGTATTCGGTTGGTAGCCCCGGTAAGCGTAAGCGCCACCGGGGATGGTTCCCGGATCGCGGTGCTACGCACCTTATCCGGGCTACAAATACCACTGCGCCAGCCGGGTTACCGCCTGTCGCCCATCTGCAAAACCGCGGCTACGTTACGCGCCGTCATTCGCAGGTTGGCGGCGGCATTGGCCAACGCTTCATCAAGGGTACAGATGGTATACAACACGCTGAATACCGCATCCAGCCCGTGCTGATGCACGACGCCAACATCGGCGGTAAGACTGCCGGCAATCCCGATCACCGGGACGTTAAAACGCTTCGCCACCCTCGCCACCCCCACCGGCACTTTGCCGTGGATCGTCTGGCTATCGATACGCCCTTCGCCGGTGATCACTAAATCGGCATCCGCCACCCGCTCAGCCAGCTGTAGCGCATCGGTGACAATCTCAATGCCCGGACGCAACTGAGCACCACAGAACGCGTACAGCGCCGCACCCATGCCGCCCGCCGCGCCGCCGCCCTCAAGGCTCAGCACGTCGATATCTAAATCGCGGGCGATAATCCGGGCATAGTGCCGCAGGCCGCTGTCGAGCCGGTCGATCATCTGCGCCGTCGCCCCTTTTTGCGGGCCGAACACCGCGCTGGCGCCCTGCGGGCCGGTCAACGGGTTGGTGACGTCGCAGGCAACGTCAATCCGGCAATCTGCCAGCCGCGAATCGAGTTCGCTGAGATCGATGAGCGCCAGCGTCTCCAGCGCGCCGCCCCCGGAGGCGATTTGCTGGCCCTCGGCGGTCAGCAGTTTCGCCCCCAGCGCCTGCGCCATCCCGGCGCCGCCGTCATTGGTCGCACTGCCGCCAATACCAATAATGATCTGTCTTACCCCGGCGTCCAGCGCATGGCGGATAAGCTCCCCGGTACCCCAGGAAGTGGTCAGCAGCGGGTTACGCTGCGCCGGCGGGACGCTCTCCAGGCCGCTGGCCGCCGCCATTTCGATAAAGGCGCACTGGCGATCGCCGGACAGCCCGTAAAATGCCTCAACCGGCTCGCCCAGCGGCCCGGTGACCGTCAGCGGAACCAGAAGCCCGCCGGTCGCCGCCACCATGGCTTCCACCGTCCCTTCCCCACCATCGGCAACCGGCAGCTTGACGTACTCGGCGTCAGGATAAATCTCGCGAAAGCCTTGCTCTATCGCACTGGCCACTTCCAGCGCGCTCAGGCTCTCCTTCCAGGAATCCGGTGCGATCACTATTTTCATCTGCTGTCCTTACTCTGAGCCAACCCCTGGCGCTGTCGCGCAATGCCGGCCCCCGCAGAGGCCGGCGGACTTTTAGCGCACCATGCATGGACGCTTGTTGTCAAAGGTCCAGCCCGGGATCAGATACTGCATCGCCATCGCATCGTCGCGGGCGCCAAGACCATGTTTCTTATATAGCTCATTTGCCTGCATCACGCGGTCCATATCCAGCTCAACCCCCAGGCCCGGGGTACTCGGTACCTGCACCATGCCGCCTTTGATTTCAAAAGGTTGTTTGGTCAGACGCTGGTTGCCCTCCTGCCAGATCCAGTGGGTATCGATAGCGGTGATCTTGCCCGGCGCCGCTGCCGCGACGTGGGTGAACATCGCCAGCGACACGTCGAAGTGATTATTAGAGTGCGAACCCCAGGTCAGGCCGAACTCATGGCACATCTGCGCTACGCGCACCGACCCCTGCATGGTCCAGAAGTGCGGGTCCGCCAGCGGGATATCCACTGACTGCAGGGACAAGGTATGGCCCATCTGCCGCCAGTCGGTGGCGATCATATTGGTGGCGGTCGGCAGGCCCGTCGCGCGGCGGAACTCGGCCATCACTTCGCGGCCGGAGAAGCCCTGTTCGGCGCCGCACGGATCTTCCGCATAGGCCAGCACGCCCTTCAGCTGTTTACCAATCTGAATGGCCTCCTCAAGCAGCCAGGCGCCATTCGGGTCGAGAGTGACGCGAGCATTCGGGAAGCGCTTCGCCAGGGCGCTGATCGCTTCGGCTTCTTCAAAACCGGCCAGCACGCCGCCCTTCAGCTTAAAGTCGTTGAAACCATATTTTTCATACGCCGCTTCCGCCAGGCGGACCACCGCATCCGGCGTCATCGCCTCTTCATGGCGCAGGCGATACCACTCGCACTGCTCATCCGGCTGGCTCTGATAGGCCAGCGGCGTCGCATGGCGATTACCGACAAAGAACAGATAGCCCAGCATTTCGACTTCGCTGCGCTGCTGGCCATCGCCTAGCAGCGAGGCGACGTTGACCCCAAGGTGCTGGCCCAGCAGATCCAGCAGTGCCGCTTCGATGCCGGTCACCACGTGAATGGTGGTGCGCAGGTCAAAGGTCTGCAGGCCGCGGCCCCCGGCGTCGCGGTCGGCAAACTGATTGCGCACCGCGCCCAGCACGTTTTTATACTCGCCCAGCGTTTTGCCCACCACCAGCGGAATGGCATCCTCCAGGGTCTGGCGAATCTTTTCACCGCCCGGGATTTCACCGACGCCGGTATGGCCGGCGTTATCTTTGATAATTACGATATTGCGGGTGAAGTACGGGGCGTGGGCGCCGCTCAGGTTCATCAGCATGCTGTCATGGCCGGCAACCGGGATCACCTGCATGGTGGTGACAACGGGCGTTGAAGAGAAAGTCGTCATAGCATCATCCTTTTTAATTAGTGGCGGCCGAAAACGGGACGTTTGCGGTCGAATGTCCAGCCGGGGATCAGGTACTGCATCGGGCCCGCGTCGTTGCGCGCGCCGCCCGGCAGCGCTTTATAGGCCTCATGGGCTCTGCGCACCTGCTCCCAGTCAAGTTCCACGCCGAGTCCCGGCGCGTCTGGCACGGCAATGCTGCCGTTAATAATCTGCAGCGGATTTTTGGTCAGGCGCGCGTCGCCCTCCTGCCAGATCCAGTGGGTATCGATGGCGGTGGGGTTGCCCGGCGCGGCGGCGCCGACGTGGGTAAACATCGCCAGGGAAATATCAAAGTGGTTGTTGGAATGGCAGCCCCAGGTGAGCCCCCAGTCGTCGCACAGCTGCGCCACCCGCACCGCGCCGGAGAGCGTCCAGAAGTGCGGGTCCGCCAGCGGGATATCGACGGCGTTGAGCATCACCGCATGGCCCATTTCGCGCCAGTTAGTGGCTATCATATTGGTGGCGACCGGCAGCCCGGTGGCGCGGCGGAACTCGGCCATCACCTCCCGGCCGGAGAAACCCTGTTCGGCGCCGCACGGATCTTCGGCGTAGGTCAGAACATCCTGCAGCCCTTTACACAGCGCGATGGCCTCATCCAGCAACCAGGCGCCGTTAGGGTCGACGGTGATGCGCGCATCCGGGAAACGCTTTTTCAGCGCCCGCGCGGTGTCGATCTCCTGCTCGCCGGGCAGCACGCCGCCTTTGAGCTTAAAGTCTTTGAAACCGTAGCGATCCTGGGCGGCTTCCGCCAGACGCACTACCGCCTCGCTGCTCAAAGCCTGCTGGTGGCGCAGGCGGTACCATTCGTGATCGCCCGGCGTATGGTCCAGATAGCCAAGGTCGGTTTTCTGCCGATCGCCGATATAGAACAGGTAGCCCAGCACGGTGACGGCATCACGCTGCTTACCCGGGCCCAGCAGCTCGCAGACCGGCACATTAAGCACCTGGCCGAGCAGGTCGAGCAGCGCCGCTTCCAGCGCCGCCACCGCGTTAACCTTCAGTTCGAAGGTCCACGCCCCTTTGCCGAAGGTGTCGAAATCCGCCGCCTGATTGCCTTTGTGCACCTGCTGCACCACGCGATTGAGTCGGGCGACCTCCTGGCCCACCACCTGCGGGATCGCCGCCAGCAGCGTCTGGTAGATGACCTCTCCGCCGGGCGCTTCGCCGACGCCGGTATGGCCGGCGTTATCGGTTAACACCACGATATTGCGGGTAAACCAGGCGTTATGCGCTCCGCCGATGTTCAGCAGCATGCTGTCGTGCCCGGCCACCGGAATGACCTTCATCTCTGTGATAATCGGGCTGGATTGAGTAGTCATGATTAACGTCCCGCTACAGGTTTCAGTTCGATACGTTTGATATCGCCCACCAGCACCAGATAGCTCAGCACTGCCACCAGGGCATGGATACCGACGTAGATCAGCGCGCCGTTGAACGAGCCGGTGGTGCCGACGATATAGCCGATGGCGATCGGGGTGACGATGCCGGAGATATTGCCGAACATATTGAACAGACCGCCGGAGAGACCGCTAATCTCTTTCGGCGCGGTATCCGCCATCACCGCCCAGCCGAGGGCGCCGATCCCTTTGCCGAAGAAGGCCATTGCCATAAAGCCGATCACCATCCACTCCACGTTGACATAGTTACACATCAGCATGGTCATGGAGAGCAGCATCCCCAGCACAATCGGCGTTTTGCGCGCAATGTTCAACGAGCCGGTGCGGCGCATTAACCAGTCGGAGATCACCCCGCCCAGCACCCCGCCGACAAAGCCGCACACCGCCGGAATCGAGGCGACAAAGCCGGCTTTGAGGATCGACATGCCGCGCGCCTGCACCAGATAAACCGGGAACCAGGTGATAAAGAAGTAGGTTAAGGCGTTGATGCAGTACTGACCGATATAGATGCCGATCATCATCCGCGAGCCGATCAGTTGCTTGATCTGCCCCATTTTGACGCTAAACGGCACTTTCTGCGCGCTGCTCTTCTGATCCATGTTGATCAGCGCCCCGCCTTCGGCGATATAGTCCAGCTCTTTCTGGTTCACGCCCGGGTGGTTGTTCGGATCGTGGATCACTTTCAGCCACACAAAGCTGATCACAATCCCCAGGCCGCCCATAAAGAAGAACACATGCGACCAACCCACCTCATGCGTCAGCCAGCCCATGATCGGCGCGAAAATAACGGTGGCAAAGTACTGGGCGGAGTTAAAAATCGATACCGCTGTCCCCCTCTCCTGCGCCGGGAACCAGGCGGCGACGATCCGGCTGTTGCCGGGGAATGACGGCGACTCGGCAAGGCCGACGAGGAAGCGCAGGGTAAACAGCGCAACGATAATGCCAAAGCCGCTGAAGATATCGACGAAGCCCTGCAGCAGGGTAAACATCGACCAGATGAAGATCGACCAGAAATAGACGCGCTTCGAGCCGAAGCGGTCGAGCAGCCAGCCGCCCGGGATCTGGCCGATGACATAAGCCCATGAGAAGGCGGAGAACACATACCCCATCCCCACCGGATCAAGGCCGATATCCCTGGCCATTTCCGAACCGGCGATCGACAGCGTCGCCCGGTCGCCATAGTTAAAAGAGGTGACGATAAACAGCATCACCACTATCCAGTAGCGGGCGTTGGTGCGCTTTTCAGCCGCCGTCGCCGCCTGACTTAATGAACTCATTGTTGTACTCCTGAATCATAGCGTTTAGCTACGTTCATTCTGAACAGCACAACCTGTAGGGTAATCAGAATGACGTGGTCGTGTTTTGATAGTTGTCGTTATATCTGGCACTGCATTTATCACTGGCTGGAGCAGTATATGAAGAGGCACACCGCGGCTCACCGTGCATCCACACAGCTTTTACGCCGCTATTGCAGGTGGTTTGTGGCGAATGCCTGAAAGAATGGGGGGAAGTTCACGGAAATGAAAAGCCAGCGCCGCTGGCGCCGCATAGCGCAGCAAAAAGGGCCGGAGTGTGAAATACCTCACTTGACCCGGTGAAACTGGCTGGCTTAAGCCATGATATTGCAAAGGATATTGTGGCGTTTGCCTAAAGGCGCGGCGCCTGGAAAGCGCTACTATTTTGACGTCCGCGTATCTGGCCGCGACGTATTGAAAGAGCGCCCTCTGCGTAGGGAGAGGGCAGCGCTTTTATGCGAGCAGGGTGGCCCACTGCTCAACCCACGGATTGGAGACGCTCTCCGGCTCCGGGTCTTCGCTGGCGTCAATCTTCAGCATCTCGCCGATGCGCTTCGCGCCCTGCTCCTGCAGCAGCTGATCGAACTTCAGGCCGCCGCCGCAAAAGTTGGCATAGGTGCTGTCGCCGAGCGCGATAATGCCGTACCGCAGGTGAGGCTGATACATATCTTTGATGCCCTCATACAGCGGGACGATGCTGTCCGGCAGATCGCCCTGCCCGGTGGTGGAGGTGACCACCAGCACATACTTACCCGTGTAGGATTCCCAGTCGTTGACCTGCGGATCCTCATACACGGTAGCCTTGTGTCCCAGTCCGCTGAGGATCGCTTCCGCTTCTTCCGCGACCAGCAGCGAGTTGCCGTACATGGTGCCGACAAAAATTCCGACTTCCGCCATGCTATTATCTCCCTGGATTGACCTTATTCTCTTCATCCTGACCGCTGTCGTCGGCAAACTCAACCCTTTCATTTAGCGGGAGAAGCCCGCGCCAGCCAAACTGCGACAGCGCGCGCATCCAGACGTCGTCAAAACCGGCGCGCAGGGTCAGCGGCTCGCCGGTAAAAGGATGGGTTAACGACAGCTCGCTGGCGTGCAGCATCAAGCGGTGACAGCCGAAATGTTCCGCGGCGCTGCGGTTTTGCCGCAGATCGCCGTGCTTGCTGTCGCCGAGGATCGGATGACGGAGGTGGGCCAGATGACGGCGCAGCTGGTGCGTGCGGCCGGTTTTCGGCTCCAGTTCCACCAGCCCATAGCGCGAGGTGGGATAGCGCCCAGTCGCCACTGGCATCTCCACTGTCGCCAGACCGCGGTAGTGGGTTACCGCTGGCTGCGGCCCTTTATCTTCGCGGGCGAACTTATCGGCGATTCTATCCAGCTCCTCCACCAGCGGGTAATCCAGCAGCGCCTCTTCCATCAGCCAGCCGCGGACGATCGCATGGTAGCGCTTCCGGATCTGGTGCTGCTCGAACTGTTGCGCCAGCAGCCGGCCCGCCTCACTCGACAATCCCATCAGCAGCACGCCGGAGGTGGGCCGGTCGAGACGATGAGCGGTAAAAACGTGCTGACCGATCTGGTCGCGCACGGTCTGCATCACCACCACTTTCTCGTCGCGATCGAGCCAGCTGCGATGCACCAGCCAGCCCGAGGGTTTGTTGACCGCCACCAGCCAGTCGTCCTGGTAGATAATCTCCAGCATCAGGCCTGCTCACCGGCAAACAGCGCGTCTAACAGCAGAAGTTCCGCCAGCATGGATTCGCGGACCGGGTGGGCCTGATCCAGAGCCATTTCGTAATAAGGCGCAACGGCAAAATTTTGCGGCAGCGGCTGGCCGCTCTCCAGCAGCTGGTGCATACGCGGGATCAGGACCCACTGCAGCCACTCCAGCGGCTCCAGGGTATCCAGGCAAAACGGCTTATCGCTGGCGAAGGCGCTGCTGTCCGGCGCCGTCTCCTGCCAGTGCTCCGTTTCGCGCAGCAGGGCTTCAATGGCGCGCAGGCGATCGCGCACGCTATCGTGAAGAGTCATGGGGAAACCTCGATGAGTTAAAAACCGGGCGCAGGATAGCAAATCCGCAGGAGAAATAAAAAAAGGGAGCACTGTATAAACAGTGCTCCCGGTTCGTTTTGCAGCAGTCCCGCTACATTGGTGCTCCCTGCTCGTCCTTGAAAACTTTTCCTGAGGTCTCCTGACCATGTTCATCCATAAACACGTGCATCCTGCTTTCACACCACCCCGATGCGAAATGACTTATCCATAAGTTTGTCCCGATCTTCCTGATCCACCGTTCATCCTGAGCGGCTCTCGTTCTCCATCCTGGAGGTGTCCATTACGCGATCCTGCGTTATCCTTGCTTCATCCTGAAGCCTGTCCCTGCAACGCCGTCCTGGCGGGTCCTGCAGAAGCGCCATCATCCTGATGTTCGCTTCATTTCGCGACGTCCTGTCGACAGACATAGGATCACTGATTCTGCCCCTTCTTACAACCCTTCTTGAGACAATCTCTTAAGATTAGTCCCCACTCAAAAGGACGAAAAAATTAATATCTGATTTAATACCAACAACTTATATAAAAAAGTATGGATTAAATTTACCTTAAATGATGACGATCTCTTACAGGTTTTGTAAGAGATCTCTCACAAACGATCTGGCAGACTGGATTACAGAACTGGCTCAAGGTGGTTGAGGAAACCCGCAAGTGAGGGAGAAAGCGTAATGCGTTTGGCGGTGCCGAGGGTCTCTTTGACTACCTCGCCGCTGAGATTACAGACGGAAATCACATCCAGTTCACTCTCGAGGGTGGCGATGAACAGCGTCGGCGACAGCTTCAACCGCTTCTGCACCACCAGGTGCCCGATTAAATTTTCCTGCACCCGCTGGAAATCCTCTTCACTCCAGGTCTGCAGCAGCGTCAAGGTTTCGCCGGCAAACCGGCCGGACATATCGCCGGCAAACTGAGTGGTATAATAAGAATGAAGCGGCTGTTGTACCACAATGTCGAGGGCGCGTTCAACCGCGCTGATATTTTGCGCCAGCGAAAACGGCTGCGGCTGCCAGAAAACGGCCTCGCCCTGGGTGTCGACAACGCAAGGCGACGGGACGCCGTAAAGCTCTTCACTGCGCGGCAGGCTGTGGCGCTGCTGCTGCCAGACGGCGCAATATCGTTGGGTAAAAGCGCGTAGCGCTTCTGCTGTCTGATGGTCCACCGGTTTCTCTCTTCACGTTAGACAGGATACACTGGAGCAATAGTGTACCCGCTTTACTATGGTGAAACATGTCTTCTTACGATAATCATCAGGCGCTGGCCGGCCTGACGCTCGGTAAATCAACCGATTACCGCGATACCTATGACGCCTCGCTGCTGCAGGGCGTGCCGCGCAGTTTAAACCGCGACCCGCTGGGCCTGCATGCCGATAATCTGCCGTTTCACGGCGCCGATATCTGGACGCTGTACGAACTCTCCTGGCTGAACGGCAAAGGTCTGCCGCAGGTGGCTGTCGGCCACGTCGAGCTGCCCGATACCAGCCTCAATCTGGTGGAGTCGAAAAGCTTTAAGCTCTATCTCAACAGCTTTAACCAGACCCGTTTCGCTAGCTGGCAGGACGTTGCAGAGACGCTGACTCGCGATCTCAGCGCCTGCGCGCAGGGGAAGGTGAAGGTATCGCTCTACCGCCTGGATGAACTGGAAGGCCAGCCGATTGCCCGCCTGCACGGCACCTGCATCGACGATCAGGATATCGAGATCGATAACTATCAGTTCAGCGCCGATTACCTGCAGGGCGCCGCCAGCGGCAAAATCGTGGAGGAGACGCTGGTCAGCCACCTGCTGAAGTCTAATTGCCTTATCACTCATCAGCCGGACTGGGGCTCGGTGCAGATCCAGTATCGGGGGGCGAAAATCGACCGCGAGCAGCTCCTGCGCTATCTGGTTTCGTTCCGCCACCATAACGAATTCCATGAGCAGTGCGTCGAACGTATCTTTAACGATATTCTCCGTTTCTGCCAGCCGGAATCGCTTTCCGTTTACGCCCGCTATACGCGACGCGGCGGTCTGGATATCAACCCCTGGCGCAGCAATGGCGACTTTTCCCCCGCCACCGGCCGCCTCGCCCGTCAATAATAAACAATTTCACAATTTGCGTGCGTTTAGGCGCGCGCAAGGTTGTGGAAACGCCGTTCGCAGGGCTATTGTAATCACAGGAAGACCATAAGCGTCCTGTAAGGAGTTCACTTGATTACACATGTTAGCCCGCTTGGTTCAATGGATATGCTGTCGCAGCTGGAAGTGGATATGCTTAAGCGCACCGCCAGCAGCGACCTGTACCAACTCTTTCGCAACTGCTCGCTTGCTGTGCTCAATTCGGGGAGCCTGACCGATAACAGCAAGGAGCTCCTGTCCCGTTTCGAAAATTTCGAGATTAACGTGCTGCGGCGCGAACGCGGCGTGAAGCTGGAACTGATCAACCCGCCGGAAGACGCCTTCGTTGACGGGCGGATTATCCGCTCCCTGCAGGCCAACCTGTTCGCCGTGCTGCGCGATATCCTGTTCGTTTACGGCCAGATCCACAATACCGTTCGCTTCCCGAACCTCGATCTCGAAAGTTCGGTTCATATCACTAACCTGGTGTTCTCGATCCTGCGCAACGCCCGCGCGCTGCACGTCGGCGAGGCGCCGAACATGATCGTCTGCTGGGGCGGCCACTCCATCAACGAAAACGAATATCTCTACGCCCGCCGCGTCGGTACGCAGCTGGGCCTGCGGGAACTGAATATCTGCACCGGCTGCGGGCCTGGCGCAATGGAGGCGCCGATGAAAGGCGCCGCCGTCGGCCATGCGCAGCAGCGCTACAAAGACAGCCGCTTTATCGGCATGACCGAACCATCCATTATCGCTGCGGAACCACCGAACCCGCTGGTCAATGAACTGATCATCATGCGGGATATCTAAAAGCGTCTGGAGGCCTTGGTACGTATCGCCCACCGGCTCATTA
>ERZ1023901.139-NODE-139-length-16053-cov-17.386548_pt1 | contig 16053 bp, 14 predicted proteins | sample MGYA00380401_ERZ1023901 | MGnify/ENA primary metagenome ERZ1023901 (study PRJEB33179, sample SAMN07448997) | human gut metagenome | biome: Human-gut; feature: Human associated habitat; material: Faeces | host: Homo sapiens | place: India: Bhopal | collected... | reverse complement strand
GCTGAAAGCGGGGGAGACCGCGGCTTGTAAGCCGCGGCACAGAACGGAGCATACCGGCAGCTACCACCTATCACCTAACACTTAACACTTAACACTTAACACTTATCATTCCCCAACTCCTTCCACAGCTTGTCGTCGGGGAGGGGAGAGATGATGTGTATGGGCTGTTTGGATACGGGGTGGATGAAGGAGACCTCATGTGAGAGGAGCGAGATGCTGCCGTCGGGGTTGGAACGGCGGGCACCGTATTTCAGGTCGCCCTTGATGGGGCAGCCCATGGCGGCGAGCTGGCAGCGTATCTGGTGGTGGCGGCCCGTGAGGAGGTGTACCTCTAAGAGGTGGTAGTTGATGGAGCTGGCGAGGAGTTTATATTTCAGCACCGCCTTTTTCGCTCCCGGCACCTCGTGGTCGTAGGCATAACTCTTGTTCTGCTTCTCGTTGCGTGTGAGCCAGTTGGTGAGTGTTCCCTCCGGCTGTTGTGGCTTGTCGTGAACGATGGCCCAGTAGGTCTTGTGTATGTCGCCGTTGCGGAACATGTCGTTGAGTCTGGAGAGGGCCTTGGAGGTACGTGCAAAGATGACAATCCCGGCAACGGGACGGTCGAGACGATGTGTCACGCCGAGAAAGACGTTGCCGGGCTTGTTATACTTCTCTTTGATATAGTCTTTCACCGTCTCGGAGAGTGGTCGGTCGCCGGTCTTGTCGGCCTGTACGATCTCGCCGCTCTCTTTATAGACGATGATGACGTGGTTGTCTTCGTAGAGAACCTTCATCGTGCTTACATGTTCATGCCGCCGTCGACCTGGATAACCTGTCCTGTGACATAGCTGGAGAGGTCGGAGGCCAGGAAGAGTGCCACGTTGGCGATGTCTTCCACAGAGCCGGCGCGACGGAGGGGGATGTTCTGAATCCACTGCTTGCGGATGTCATCGGGGAGCGCCTGTGTCATGGCCGTGTCGATGAATCCCGGAGCGATGGCGTTGGCGCGAACACCGCGGCGGCCTATCTCCTGTCCGATGCTCTTCGCCAGTGCGATGAGTCCGGCCTTCGAGGCAGCGTAGTTGCACTGGCCGGCGTTGCCGTGAACACCGACGACGGAAGCCATGTTGATGATGGAACCACCCTTCTGGTGCATCATCACGGGTGTGCAGGCATGGATGAAGTTGAAGGCACTCTTCAGGTTGACGTTGATGACGGCGTCCCACTGCTGCTCCGTCATCTTGAGCATGAGTCCGTCCTTGGTGATACCCGCGTTGTTGACGAGGATGTCCACGCTTCCGAACTCTTTGACGACGGCGTCGACGACCTCAGCAGTCTGGTTGAAGTCCGCAGCATTGGAGGCATAGCCTTTAGCTTTGACGCCGAGTGCCTGGAGCTCGCGCTCTGTAGCCAGTCCGCCGTGCTCCTCGTCGATGGCGAGGTCAGTGAATGCGATGTTGGCGCCTTCGGCGGCGAACTTCATAGCGATGGCTTTTCCAATGCCACGTGCTGCACCTGTGATGAGGGCAGTCTTACCTTGTAATAATCCCATAATTGTGTATATTTATGATGTTGTTGTCTTTTGAAGTGCAAAAATACGCCAAAATAATGACATGGGCAAAGATACGGGCGTTTTTTTACGGGGGCCTTAGATGATGGCGCGGCCGTAGACGACGCCGAGGAAGCGGCCGTGGATGGTGAAGACGGGGGCACCGTCGGGGGCGAAGAGGTGCGGGATGTCGTGGCTGTGTCCCTGCCAGTAGTTGCCTTTGGTGAGAATCGTCGTTCCCGACTTTGCCGTGCTCTGGCCTTCTCCCTTCTGTTCTTTCTTCCCGCTTGCATTTGACTGGACTTCCGGACTTCCGTCCTTCCGTCCTTCTGATATCACCTTCACCACGATCACCTTCTTATGTGCTGTGGCTCCCCAGGGCACGTTGCGTACGGCATAGACGCCCCAGGGCTTGATAAGGCGGCGGGTGTGGACAATCATCGGGGCACCGTGGCGTGAGAGCTTGGTGATGAGGGGCTTGCAGGCTACCGACTTCACCGTGTCGCCGTCGTACCAGGTCACGGTATAGACGCTCCGGCGGATGAGGTGCATGGGCTTGTGGGCCACGGAGTCATGTTGCAGCATTGCGCGCAACCGTGCGTGTGTCTTTGCCAGCTCCGCCGTCTCGCGGACCTGTGCGGCGGCATAGGTGGCAATCTGCGTGTAGCCCTCGTCGATGACGCCGTGCGACCGCATATAGTATTGCAGCTCCTTGTGCTCGATGTCCTTGCGGTGGAGGAGGGCGGTGAGGGAGTCGGCGCGCGCGGCCACGAGGTGGCGGAGGCTGTCGGCGTTGTCGATGGGCAGGAAGCTGGCGGCCTCGGGGACGTTGACGGTGAGGACGCGGCCGTCGCAGCTCGGCCACCACCAGTGGCGGTTGATCCACACACCCTCCTTGTTGACGCTGTCGGCGCGCAGGGTCACGGTGTCCTTGCCGCTGACGAGGCAGAGGAAGTCGGTGCCACGGATCAGGCAGGCGGCGCTGCGGATGTCGCTCTCCGTGGCCGGGGTGGCACGGACGGCGAGGAAGACGACGGCGATGACGGCGAGGAGGACGAGGATGGTGATGAGTTTATGTTGTAGAAATCTGTGACGCATAGTATTTGTTATTAGCAGATAGGGTAGGGGAGGGGCCTTCTGCGTTCTCGGACTGCAAAATTACAAATTCTTTCCGTACCTTTGCACGGTATTTAAGAATAATCTCATGACAACGACAGACAAGGCCATCCTCCAGTTGGCCGTTCCCTCCATCATCAGTAATATCACCGTTCCCCTGTTGGGCCTCGTGGACTTAGCCATCACGGGCCATCTCGGCGACGGTGGTCGTCAGGCGTATATCGCCGCCATCAGCGTGGGTACGATGATTTTCAACATCATCTACTGGCTCATGGGTTTTCTGCGGATGGGAACGAGTGGTATGACGGGTCAGGCCTATGGCGCCCGCGACGGCGGGGGTGTGCGCCTGCTGCTGCGTCGTTCCGTCACCGTGGCCCTCGTCATCGCCGGGACCTTCCTTGTGTTGCAGTGGCCGCTGCGTGAGGCCGCGCTGGCCATCATCCACCCCTCGGCGGTGGTGCGTCCTTTGGCCGCGACGTATTTCAATATCGTCATCTGGGGTGCTCCCGCCATGCTGACGCTGTACAGTCTCAACGGCTGGTTCATCGGCATGCAGGACACGCGTGTGCCGATGGTCGTGGCCATCCTGCAGAATGTCGTGAACATCGTGGCGTCGCTGACCTTTGTCTTCGGCTTAGGAATGAAGATAGAGGGAGTGGCCTTGGGGACCTTGGTGGCACAGTGGAGCGGCGGCGTCGTAGCGGCGTGGCTGGCCAGGAGGAAGGAGAATGGGGTTTATGGGGGGAATGGGTCTTATGGGGGCGATGGCGACGGTGACGGCAACGTCCACGGCGACGTCCACGGCGACAAAACGCTGTATTCCTGGGGCCGTTTCTTCACCGTGAACCGCGACATCTTCCTGCGGACGCTGTGCCTGGTGGCTGTGAACCTCGCCTTCACGTCGGTGGGAGCCCGTGAGGGCGACCTGCTGTTGGCCGTCAACACGCTGCTGATGACCTTCTACACCCTCTTCAGCTATGTCATGGACGGTTTTGCCTTTGCCGGCGAGGCCTTGGCGGGGAAGAGCTATGGTGCCGGCGACAGAGTGGGGCTGAAGGCCGTCATCAGAGCCCTCCTCGTGCACTGGGGTCTGCCGTTGGCCCTGCTCTTCACGCTGCTGTATGTCGTCGGCGGTCGTCTGCTCCTCCATATCCTCACCGACGACGCTGCCGTCATCGCCGCCGCGGCGACCTATGCGCCGTGGACATGGCTCATCCCGATAGCGGGCTTCGCGGCCTTCGTCTACGACGGCATCTTCATCGGTATCACGGCGACACGCGGCATGCTCCTGTCGTCGTTTGTGGCGTCGCTGTCCTTCTTCCTCATCATCGCCGTAGCCCTGGCCACAGGTTTCAGCAACCACTTCCTCTGGCTGGCCTTCATCGCCTACTTAGCCCTGAGAGGGGGAATGCAGTGGGGGATGGTCACCTACCACCCAAAAAATATTTCAAAAAACTCTTTATTCTCTTCCTTGTCACGGCATAAATGACTAACTTTGCGTAAAATATCCAATTGTGCACAAATGAACGACATAAAGAAGATAGTCCTCACGGGCGGTCCCTGCGCTGGTAAGACCACGGCGCTGGTGAGGATTATGGAGCACTACTCCAGCCGCGGCTATAAGGTCTTCATCATCCCAGAGGTTCCCACCATCTTCCTTCAGGCCGGTATGGACTACCTGACGAAGAACCAGCGTTGGTTCTATGAGGGCGAGAAGGCCACGCTGACGACGCAGCTGTCCCTTGAGGACGCTTTCTCGGCTATGGCCGAGACCCTCGACGACCCCGTCCTCATCGTCTGTGACCGTGGAGCCCTGGACATCTCCACCTATCTCCCCCCAGAGATGTGGGCGAAGATCACGTCGCTGTGTCATGTCACCAGTGAGCAGCTCCTTGCCCGCTACGATGCCGTCCTGCACCTCGTCTCCGCCGCCGACGGTGCTGAGAAATACTACAACACCACGACGAACAAGGTGCGCCAGGAGGCTGCCGACGCCGAGGGTCTGGCCAAAGCCCGTATGCTGGACCGTAAGGTCATCCAGGCGTGGGCCGGACATCCCCACCACCGCGTCATCAACAACCACGACAACTTCGACACCAAGCTCAACCGCGTCATCCGTGAGATAGACAGCGTGTTAGGTCTGCCCCAGGCCATCACCGAGGAGCGGAAGTACATCGTGCGCATCACGAGTCACGACATCCCCAACGCCGTGGAGAGCGAGATTATCCAGACCTACCTCGTCGCCGACCCCGACTGCGAGGTGCGCCTGCGCCGCCGTATCTGGAGTGGCAGCAAGACGACCAATGTGCACACCACGAAACAGCGCGTCAGCCATGACGAGGAGGTGGAGACGGAGCGCCAGGTCAGCGACGCCCTCTATGAGTCGCTGATGACCCAGGCCGACCCCTACCGCCACACCATCCACAAGCTACGCCACAGCTTCGTCTGGGAGGGACAGTATTTCGAACTCGACGAATACCTCGGACGCCTCAAAGGCCTCGTCATCCTGGAGACAAAGGGTATCACCGGTGGCGAAGAGGTGAAGTTCCCGCCCTTCATCCAGGAGGTACGCGACATAACAGGCAACAAAGACTTTTATAACTACAACCTCAGCCTGAGATAACACTCAGCGTGAGGCACGAAAGACATGCATATAGTAATTTCCGGCAATATCGGCAGTGGCAAGACCACGCTGACAAAGATGCTCGCCCGCCACTACGGCCTTGAGATGCGCTTAGAGAGCGTCATCGACAACCCCTACCTCAGCGACTACTACTCTGACATGAAACGGTGGGCGCTGAACCTTGAGGTCTACTTCCTCAAGGAGCGATTCCGTGACCTGTTGGACATCCAGCGCTCCGAGCAGGGTGTCATCCAGGACCGCAGCATCTTCGAGGGCGTGTATATCTTCGCCGCCAACAACCACGACATGGTTAACATGAGCGACCTCGACTTCGAAACCTTCCTGGGCCTCTTCAAGTCGATGATGCTGGCCATCAAGAAGCCCGACCTCATGGTCTACCTGAAGTCGTCGGTGCCACACCTCGTCGACAATATCAACCTCCGGGGCCGCCGCTACGAGCAGAACATGCGCCTCGACTACCTCAAGAACCTCAACGACCGCTACGACAAGTTCTTCGCACGGCAGTATAAGGGCAAGAGCATCACCATTGACGTCGAGGGCATGGACTTCCTGCACCGCCGCGCCGACTTTGCCGCCATCACCAAGACTATCAACAAGAAACTCAACCTCCGCCCCACGACACTCTTCGAAACGGGGGAATAGGCTGTATAACAGATTTCAAAGAATTAAGATATGCACATAGCAATAGCCGGTAACATCGGCAGTGGCAAGACGACGCTCACGAAGATGCTTGCCAAGCGATACGGGTGGAAACCCAAGTTTGAGCCCGTGGACAACAACCCCTATTTGGAGGATTTCTACGCAGACATGAACCGTTGGTCCTTCAACCTGCAGATATACTTCCTCAACAAGCGTTTCAAGGAGGTTGTGGAGATATCCAAGAGTGAGGACACCATCGTCCAGGACCGCACCATCTTTGAGGATGCCTGCATCTTCGCCCCGAACCTCCACGACCAGGGGTATATGAGCGACCGCGACTTCGACAACTATACCGACCTCTTCAACCTGATGATGTCGCTCGTCAACAAGCCGGAGCTGATGATCTACATCCGGTCGTCCATTCCCACCCTCGTCAAGCACATCGAGAAGCGGGGCCGCGACTACGAGAAGTCCATCCGCATCGACTACCTCACGGGCTTGCAGAAGCGCTACGAGGAGTGGATAGCGGGCTACGACGGTGAGGTCATCATCATCGACGGCGACAAGATACACTTTGAGGAGAGCGCCGAGGACTTCCGTAAGGTCACCGACATGATCGACGCACGCCTCTACGGCCTCTTCCCCATCGGGAAGAACAAGCCTGCCGAAGAAAACAAGAAATAGACAGCACATTATACACTATCCATTATACACTACACATTATTCATTATACATTATGGAGATAAAGACTACAAGTATCAACCTCATTGCCACCGCCACAGAAGGAGGCAAGGACGTGTTAGTAGTAGGACTCAAGGACGCCTATCGCTCCAAACCGCAGTATCAGCGTTATCTGCGCCGCGAGTTTGAGCGCGGCAAGGACCTTGACAATGCCAGCATTTTCAAGTACATCAGCATAGACGAGAGTGAGGACTATGGCCTCTGCATCAAGACGGAGTGGGAGGACAGCCGCACGCTGTCCGAGTGGCTCCAGGAGGGTCATAGCGACGACGAGAAGAAGCGCGTGGCCCGCGAGGTGGCCCAGGCCGTGGGCTACATGCACAGCCAGGGTTTCATCTTCGGATGTCTGAACTGCCGTAACATCTTCCTCACACGCCGCGACGACGCCGTGAAGATCCTCACCGTAGCCCTGCGCTATGCCGACAGCATGAGTCAGCCGTTGGAGACGCTGAAGTATGTTGCTCCCGAGGCCAAGGACGGCACCGTGGGTCTCGACGCCCGCGCCGACATCTACTCGTTGGGTGTCATGCTCAAGGACATGGGTCTGGGTGCCGAGCTCCACACCGTTGTCGAGCACTGCTGCCGTTTCGGTCGCAACGAGCGCTTCGAGAGTGTCGACGAGTTCCTCGACGCCTCCGACAAGCGCCACTACACCCGTTCTAACGACGAGCTCACCAATGACGCCCCCACCATCTCGTCGAACAAGAAGATGGCCGTCATCGTCGCCATCATCGTCGTCCTCGTCGGTGTCGCCATCGCCATCTTCGTAGCCCAGAGCAACAGCGACGACACGCAGGCGCAGGCTCCGGCCCAGCAGGAGCAGCCCGCTGAGTCGAAAACGTCAGACAGCGACACCACGTCCACTGCCAGCGAGCAACCCGACATGGACAGCACGCAGAAGACACAGCCGCAGACACAGCCACAGGGCACCACGACGGGTCAGACCTTCACGGGTGATGACGCCTACCTCAACGACCTCGTGCCGCAGATGCAGGCCGACCTCGACAGAATTTATAACTCCGGTGCTGACGCTGCCACTATCCGCAAGAAGGTGGCCACCTATTATAAAGGTCTGCGCCGCGTGCTGAAGAAGCAGGGCAAGAACAACGAGCAGCTCACGGCTTTCGACAAGGCCTTCGCTGACTACACCCAGCAGAAGAACCAGTAGTCTGTGCGCTTCCTCACCCTCAGCATCCTCCTTGCCGTTGCCCTGACCTCGTGGGCCCAGAGCGGCGGCAGCGTGCTCCGTGACAGTCTCAAGGCCGCCACGGAGCGCTTGGCATACCACCCCGACTCCATCGACCTGCGCCTGCGCAAGGCACGCTGGAACATGGAGCTGGAGGAGTGGGCCTATGCCAAGACAGAATATGACTATATCTTAGGCCGCGACCCCCGCAATATCGCGGCCCTCTACTACCGTGCCTACTGCAACGACCGGCTGCGCCGTTTCCATTTCGCACGCCTCGACTACGAGAACCTCCTCACCATCGTTCCCGGCAACTTCGAGGCCCGGCTCGGGCTGGCCCTCCTCAACGAGGAAGACCAGCACTATACCGAGGCTATGGACGGCATCAACCAGCTCGTCGCCGCCTTCCCCGACTCCGCTGTGGCGTGGGCGGCACGTGCCGGCATCGAGCGCGAGCGCGACATGAAGGAGCTCGCCGAGTACGACTACTCCGAGGCCCTGAAGCGTGAGCCCGACAACAAAGACTGGCTCTTGGCGCGAGCCGATGTCCGTATCGCCTTAGGGCGCCGTGACGCTGCCCGCGCCGACCTCGACCGCCTCGTCAGCCTCGGCACCCCCAAGGCAGCACTGAAGGAATGGTACGGTAAGTTAAAATAAACAACACATGATTTCTATAGACAACCTCACCGTAGAGTTCGGCACCCAGCCCCTCTTCCACGACGTCAGCTTCGTTATCAACGACCACGACCGCATCGCCCTCGTGGGCAAGAACGGCGCCGGGAAGTCGACGATGCTGAAGATGCTCTGCGGACTTCTTCATCCTACCTCCGGCACCATCTCTATCCCCAACGACTGCGAGATAGGCTATCTGCCACAGGTCATGAAGCTCTCCGACGACACCACCGTCTTGGAGGAGACGCGCAAGGCCTTTGCCGGTCGGACGAAGATTCAGGCTGAGCTGCGCCGTATGGAGCAGGAGATGGCTGAGCGCACCGACTATGAGAGCGACAGCTATATGCAGCTCGTCACCCGCTTCACCCAGGAGCAGGAACGCTTCCAGATGATGGGAGGCGAGCAGTATGAGGCCGAGATGGAGCGCACGCTGACGGGCCTGGGCTTCGAGCGCACCGATTTCGACCGCCCCACGCGGGAGTTCTCCGGTGGCTGGCGCATGCGCATCGAGCTGGCGAAGATACTGCTCCGCAAGCCCGACGTCCTCCTCCTTGACGAGCCCACCAACCACCTCGACATCGAGTCCATCCAGTGGCTGGAGCAGTTCATCCAGCAGAGCTCCGCAGCCCTCGTCCTCGTCAGCCATGACAGGGCCTTCATCAACAACGTCACCAACCGCACCTTGGAGATAACGTGCGGACATGTCGAGGACTACAAAGTCAAGTACAACGAATATGTGGAGCTCCGCAAGGAGCGCCGCGAGCAGCAGATCCGCGCCTGGCAGAACCAGCAGAAGGAGATTGCCGACGCCAAGGCCTTCATCGAGCGCTTTCGCTACCAGGCGACAAAAGCCGTACAGGTGCAGCAGAAGGTCAGGCAGCTGGAGAAGATCGTCCCCGTGGAGGTCGACGATGTCGACAACAAGGTCATGCACCTGAAGTTCCCGCCGTGTCTGCGCTCCGGCGACTACCCCGTCATCTGCGACGGTGTGGAGAAGGCCTATGGCGACCACGTCATCTTCTCCGGTGTCGACATGACCATCAAGCGCGGTGAGAAGGTCGCCTTCGTGGGTAAGAACGGCGAGGGTAAGTCCACGCTTGTGAAATGTATCATGGGCGAGATACCCTTCTCCGGGAAGCTGAAGATAGGCCATAACGTGCAGATAGGCTATTTCGCCCAGAACCAGGCCCAGCTCCTCGACGAGAACCTCACCATCTATGACACCATCGACGAGGTGGCGCGCGGTGAGATGCGGTTGAAGATCAACGACCTGTTGGGTGCCTTCATGTTCGGTGGTGAGATCTCCGAGAAGAAGGTCGGCGTCCTCTCCGGTGGTGAGCGGTCGCGCCTGGCGATGATACGTCTGTTGCTCTCGCCCGTGAACCTCCTCATCCTCGACGAGCCCACCAACCACCTCGACATGCCGTCCAAGGACGTCCTCAAGGAGGCTGTGAAGGCCTTCGACGGCACCGCTATCATCGTCAGCCACGACCGTGACTTCCTCGACGGCCTTGTCAGCAAGGTCTATGAGTTTGGTGGCGGCAAGGTCCGCGAGCATCTCGGCGGTGTCTACGAATGGCTCCGCAGTCTGCAACAGCGTGACGACGTCCCCACGATGAAGGCGCAGCCCGTCGTGAAGGCTGCCGCACCTGCCACAGCACCTGCCACAGCGCCTGCCGCCACGGCCCCTGCTGCCCAGGGAGCGAAAGCGGGCGAGAGTGCCCAGAATGCTCAGGGTGCGAAGTCTTCTAAGGATGACTACCTCGCCCATAAGGAGCAGCAGAAGAAGATCAGCCGTGTGAAGAAGGCTGTCGACGAGAGTGAGCGGAAGATTGCCGAGATGGAGGCCCGCCTCAAGGAGCTCGACACCCTGCTCATGGATCCCAAGAACGCCTCCGACATGAAGCTCGTCACCGAGTATACCACCACCCAGTCCGCCCTCGACAAGGAGAACGACCACTGGATGGAGCTCTCCGAGAAGCTCGAGGAGATGGGACAATAGAGGCGGGCATAATAGGCATCATAGGCATTATAGGCATAATGGGCCTAATCATTATCCATTACACATTATCCATTATCCATTACACATTACACATTACACATTATCCATTACACATTACACATTACACATTATCCATTATCATGACCATAAAATCATTCCTTCCCACGCTGCTGCTCATCGCAGCGCCGGTGCTCACAGCCGGTGCCAAGTCGGGCAGCAGTAACATCAGCAAGTCGGGCCTCGACTTGTCCAACCTCGACCGCAGTGTCCGTCCGCAGGACGACTTCTACCGTTTCGCCACCGGCGGATGGCAGAAGCTCCACCCGCTGCCCGCTGCCTACAGCCGCTACGGCTCCTTCGACATGCTCCAGGAGAATGTCAACAAGCAGATCAGCTCCATCCTCACCGACCTGACGAAGAAGAAGTATGCCGCCGGGACCACCGAGCGCAAGCTCAGCGACTTCTATAAACTTGCCCTCGATTCCGCGCGCCGCAACCGCGAGGGGCTGGCTCCCGTCAAGCCCTACCTCGCTGAGATAGAGGCTGCTAAGAACAACGACGACATCCGCGCCATCCAGCTGAAATATGCCAAGATAGGTCTTGGCCAGCCCTTCGGCTCCTATTTCGCCGCCGACGACAAGAACGTGACGATGAACATCCTCCAGCTCTACCAGGGCGGCTTGACCCTCGGTCAGAAAGACTGGTATGTCAATACCGACGAGGCTACGAAGAACATCCGCGAGGCTTATAAGAAGCACCTCGTGCGCATGTTCCGCCTCTATGGCTTCACCGACGCCCAGGCTCAGGCCAAGGCTGCCGCCGTCTTCCGCTTCGAGACGGAGCTCGCCCTCGTCTCCAAGAGCAACACCGAGCTCCGTGACCCACAGGCCAACTACAACAAGATGTCGCTGCACGACTTCGAGAGCAACTACCCCAACATCCCCTTGCGCCAGTTCGCCAAGGCTGAGGGTGTCAGCGAGAACGACATCCAGCAGATGATCGTCGGCCAGCCCGCCTTCTTCACAGGCCTCGACAAGCTCGCCGCCCTCCTCACCACCGACGACTGGAAGGCCCTCCTGGAGTGGGACATCATCAACGCCTCCGCCACGATGCTCAGCGACGACATCCGTGAGGCCAACTTCGACTTCTTCGGTCGCACGATGTCGGGCCGTAAGGAGGACTATCCTCTCTGGCGCCGTGCCACGAATGCTGTCAACGGGGCCATGGGTGAGGCCCTGGGTAAGATGTACTGCGCCAAGTTCTTCCCCGAGTCGTCGAAGAAGATGATGGAGCAGCTGGTGAAGAACCTGCAGACGTCCCTCGCCGAGCGTATCAAGGCTCAGACCTGGATGAGCGACTCCACAAAGGCCAACGCCCTCGACAAGCTGTCGAAGTTCTATGTCAAGGTGGGATACCCCAACAAGTGGACGGACTACAGCAAGCTCACCATCGACCCTGCGAAGAGCTTCTTTGAGAATGTGATGAACACCCGTGTCTGGGAGGTTGACAAGATGATTGCCGAGAAGGCCGGCAAGCCCGTCGACAAGGACGAGTGGCAGATGACACCTCAGACCGTCAACGCCTACTACAACCCCACGACGAACGAGATCTGCTTCCCCGCCGGTATCCTCCAGCGCCCCTTCTTCGACCCGAAGGCTGACGCCGCCTTCAACTACGGTGCCATCGGTGTCGTCATCGGTCATGAGATGACCCACGGCTTCGACGACCAGGGCCGCCAGTATGACAGCAACGGCAACCTCCACGACTGGTGGACGGCTTCCGACGCTAAGGGCTTCGACAGCCGCGCCACGATGTATGCCGACTACTTCAGCAATATCGAGGTGCTGCCGGGTCTCAAGGGCAACGGCCGCTTCACTCTCGGTGAGAACCTCGCCGACCACGGAGGCCTCATGGTGGCCTTCAATGCCTTCAAGGACGCCACAAAGAACCATCCGCTGAAGACCGTCGACGGCTTCACCCCCGAGCAGCGTTTCTTCATCGCCTATGCCGGTGTCTGGGGCCAGAACATCACCGAGCAGGAGATTCGCAACCGCGTCAAGCGCGACCCGCACGCTCAGGGCGAGTGGCGTGTCAACGGTGCCCTCCCACACATCGACGCCTTCTACAAGGCTTTTAACATCAAGCCCGGCGACAAGATGTTCCTCCCCGAGAACCAGCGCCTCCAGCTGTGGTAATAGTTTTATAGGGGCTATAGAGACTATAGAAGCTATAGAAGCTATAGAAGCTATAGAAGCTATAGAAACTATAGCCGCTATAGCCCATTACTCATTACCCATTACTCATTACTCATTACCATGCCATTACGACTTCCAGACCGGCTACCAGCCATTGACATCCTCAAGCGGGAGAATATCTTCGTCATGGATGAGACGCGGGCGCACTCCCAGCAGATACGCCCCCTGCGCATCGTCATCCTGAACCTCATGCCCATGAAGGTGACGACGGAGACAGACCTCATCCGCCTGCTCTCCAACACGCCCTTGCAGATGGAGATCTACTTCATGAAGCTCAAGAGCCATACCTCCAAGAACACCCCTGTGGAGCATATGATGATGTTCTACAAAGACTCCGAGGAGCTGATGAAGGAGAAGTTTGATGGCATGATCGTCACCGGTGCCCCCGTGGAGACGATACCCTACGAGAATGTCGACTACTGGAACGAGTTCTACCATATCATCGACTGGGCGCGCCACAACGTGCAGTCCACCCTCTACCTCTGCTGGGGCGCTATGGCAGCCCTCTACCATTTCTACGGTGTGCCGAAATACGACCTGCCGATGAAGCGCTTCGGTGTCTTCCGCACCACTCCCTTGGACGAGCGGCTGCCCATCTTCCGTGGCTTCGACGACATCTTCTATATGCCGCACAGCCGCCACGCTGAGGTCCGCAAGGCCGACATCGACAAGGTCGCCGACCTCCACATCATCGCGAACAGTCCTGAGGCTGGCGTGAGCATCGTGACGTCGCGCCAGGGTCGTGACTTCTTCATCCTGGGACACTTAGAGTATGCCCCCGACACCCTCGACAAGGAGTACCGCCGCGACCTCGGCACCCGCGACGACGTGGCACTGCCACAGCACTACTACCGCGACGACGACCCCACACAGGGCTACAAAGTTCGGTGGCGGTCGGCGGCTAACCTCTTCTACAGCAACTGGATCGACTATTACGTTTATCAGGAGACACCTTACAACATTCATGACATCAAATAATCACGGGCCTCTGTCCTCACAGGGCAGAGGCCTTGAGCTCTTAGCTCCGGCCAAGAACCTGGCCTGCGGCCTTGCCGCTATCTCTCACGGCGCCGATGCGGTATACATCGGCGCTGACCATTTCGGGGCGCGTGCTGCCGCCGGCAATAGTGTCGACGACATCGCCACCCTCTGTACCTATGCCCACCGCTATGGTGCCAAGGTCTATGTCACCGTGAATACCATCATCTACGAGGATGAGCTCGCTGCTACCCAGGACCTTATCACGTCGCTGGCACGTGTCGGCGTCGACGCCCTCCTCGTCCAGGACATGGCGACGCTGGCCATGCGGCGTGTGGCTCTCAGCGCCGTCGGCCACGCCCCCGTCCTCCACGCCTCCACACAGTGTGACACGCGGACGGCGGCGAAGGTGGCATGGCTCCGCAGCCTCGGCTTCACTCGTGCCGTCCTGGCCCGTGAGCTCTCCATCGACGAGATACGCGCCATCCACAACGCTGTCCCCGACATCGAACTCGAGGTCTTCGTCCATGGTGCCCTCTGTGTGAGCTACTCCGGACAGTGCTATGCCTCGCAGCATCTCTTCCACCGCTCGGCGAACCGCGGCGAGTGCGCACAGGTCTGCCGCATGAAATACGACCTCGTCGATGCCAACGGCGACACCGTCGTCCACGACCGCTACCTGCTGTCGATGAAGGACTTCTGCCAGGTCGACAACCTCGAAGCCCTTGCCGACGCCGGAGCTACGTCGTTCAAGATAGAGGGGCGTCTGAAGGACGAGACCTACGTGAAGAATGTCGTCGCGGCCTATAGCCAGCGCCTCGACGCCATCATCCGCCGCCATCCCGACCGCTACCACCGCACGTCGTGGGGACGTGTGGACTACGCCTTCCAGCCGAGCTTGGAGAAGACCTTCAACCGCGGATATACCGACTACTTTGCCAAAGGGCGCCACGACGGTCTGGCCACGATGTTCACGCCGAAGGCCTTGGGTCCGTTCGTGGGTACCGTGCATAAGGTGCAGAAGTCGTGCATCGACGTGCGCCATGCCAGTGGTCTCTTCGCCAACGGCGACGGCCTCTGCTTCCTCAACGACGCCGGGGAGCTGGAGGGCTTCCGTGTGAACCGCGCCGAGGGCACCCACCTCTACCCCTTCCATACGCCGAAGGGTCTGCGCCCCGGGATGTCGCTCTACCGCAACCAGGATGTGGCCTTTGAGAAGACGTTGGCCGCCGACACCACACGGCGTGTCATCCCCTTGGCGCTGACACTGGCCACGACGGCGACGGGATTCGCCCTGACGGCAGCTTTCCATGGTTTTGTCGCCACAGCGACAGCGGACTTCGCCCATGAGAAGGCACAGAATGCGCAGACGGAGAATATCCGGCGGCAGCTCGCCAAGCTCGGCGGCACCATCTTCGAGGCCGCGGACATCACCATCAGCGACGGCGCCGACAGCCTCTTCATCCCGTCGAGTATCTTAGCACAGCTGCGCCGCGATGTCGTGGACAGCCTTCTCGCCGTATGCGATGACGCACAGCAGCATGATGCGGAGCCGTTGACAGAGAGTGTGTTACAAGGAAGTGCGACAAAAAGGGAACATCTCGCTATGGCGGGAGAGGAGGGCACGGCGGAGGCTGACGCCACGGTGGCTCCAGACCTGTTCTGGTCGAAGGAGTACCGTGAGCATCCCTACCTCTTCAATGTCGCCAACCACATGGCGCGCGACTTCTACCACTCCCTCGGCTTCGACATCACGGAGTCGGCCTTGGAGGTCCGCGAGCCCCAGGCGCCTGTCGTCATGCAGTGCCGCTACTGCATCCGCTACGAGCTCGGCTTCTGCGTCAGAAGGGGTGGAAAGAAGCCGACATGGCGCGAGCCTCTCCACCTGCGCCTCGGCGACGGCAACACCTTCCGCCTCGACTTCCGATGCGACGAGTGCCAGATGAACTTAGTTGCAGACAAAGAAACCTCTTAGACAGAGTAACAGAGTAGACAGATTTTATTAGCCATAGTAACAGAGAGGGATGAGCACTGACCCCGGAGGGGTCACACCATGAATGACCCCAGGTCGTCGAACGGGCGCGGTGGCGCAGCGAAGCAAGCCACCACGACCGTGAGCGACCTGGGGACAGAGCAAGGAGAGTGGAAAGACCTCGAAGAGGTCTCACGTGGATAGCAGGGCATATTTTTTATCCACGAAGGACACGAAAGGCTCGAAGAGAACCATGTATTTTTTATCCACGAAGGACACGAAAGGCACGAAGAGAAGATTTTAAGGAAAATAGTCATGTC
>ERZ1023901.138-NODE-138-length-16096-cov-16.605947_pt1 | contig 16096 bp, 15 predicted proteins | sample MGYA00380401_ERZ1023901 | MGnify/ENA primary metagenome ERZ1023901 (study PRJEB33179, sample SAMN07448997) | human gut metagenome | biome: Human-gut; feature: Human associated habitat; material: Faeces | host: Homo sapiens | place: India: Bhopal | collected... | reverse complement strand
TGAGCACTTGGCTCTCTTTTTTTATCAATTTACACCATTATACGGGCATAACCTCGCGCGGGGCCTTTTTGGGGGATGCGGTAGACAAAATTCAGGCTTTTTGCTCCATTTTTGTCTACTTCGGAAGTCGCGCGCGCCCTTTTTGAAGGCAGCGGTAGACAAAATTCAGGCATTTCTCACGGAACAATTGCGGCCGCCCGCCACTGCAAGAACAAATTCTGCATTCGCGAGCTCTGCATTTTATAAAAAAAGCGACACGCCGAAATGGCATGTCGCAAGCAACTTAATGTTAATTTTTAAAACTGTGAATCGGAGCCGGAATCAAACCGCCACGGTGAATCATGTCGGCAGAACTTGCCGGGTTGACGCCCATGATTGGCGCATGACCGAGGAGGCCGCCGAATTCCACGGTCTCGCCGACCTTCTTGCCGGGAACCGGAATGACGCGAACGGCCGTCGTCTTGTTGTTGATCATGCCGATTGCTGCTTCATCTGCAATCATGGCACTGATCGTTTCAGCAGGCGTATCGCCAGGAACGGCAATCATGTCGAGTCCGACCGAGCAAACCGCCGTCATGGCTTCAAGCTTGGAAAGCGTCAGCGTGCCGGCATTGACGGCATCGATCATCCCGGCATCTTCGGAAACGGGGATGAATGCGCCCGACAATCCGCCGACGTGACTGCAAGCCATGATGCCGCCCTTTTTAACGGCATCGTTGAGCATGGCAAGAGCTGCCGTCGTGCCGTGAGTGCCGACTTGTTCGAGACCGATTTCTTCCAAAACCTGCGCAACGGAGTCCCCAACGGCAGGCGTCGGTGCAAGCGACAAATCGACGATGCCAAACGGAACACCGAGACGTTCTGAGGCAACGGCACCAACCATTTGACCCATGCGCGTAACTTTGAACGCTGTTTGCTTGATCGTTTCGGCAACGACGTCCATGGAAGCACCCTTGACTTTTTCAAGCGCCTTCTTAACGACGCCGGGACCGGAAACGCCGACGTTGATGACGGTATCCGGTTCGGAAACGCCGCAAAAACCGCCGGCCATGAACGGGTTGTCTTCAACGGCATTGCAGAAGATAACCATTTTGGCATTCGTCATGAAATCAAGCTCTGAGGCTTTCTTGACGGCCTGCCCCATTTCGGCAACGGCATCCATGTTGATGCCGCTTCTCGTTGAACCGACATTGACCGAAGCACAAACAAGATCGGTTTGAGCCAGGGCTTCCGGAATCGACTTGATCAAAGTCTTGTCGCCGTTTTGATAGCCTTTTTGAACAAGCGCAGAATAGCCACCGATGAAATCAATGCCGAGCGTATGGGCTGCCTTGTCAAGCGTCAAGGCATATTTGACGTAATCCTCATCGTGCGAAGCAGCGGCAATCAAAGAAATCGGCGTTACCGTGACGCGCTTGTTGATGATCGGAATTCCGTATTCTTCTTGAATCTGTTCACCGACCTTGACGAGATCCTTGGCCTTGGTCGTGATTTTGTCGTAAATCTTCTGGCAAGCTTTGTCGCTGTCCGAGTCGATGCAGTCAAGCAATGAGATTCCCATCGTGATCGTACGCACGTCAAGATTCTCGTCAGAAATCATGTGAATCGTTTCTAAAATCTTTTCGCTTTCCATATTTTCCCCCATTAAAGATGATGCATCGCACGGTAGATTTCTTCGTTGCGAATGCGAATCTCAACGCCAAGCTTTTGACCAAGGTCTGCCAATTCTTGTGCCAAAACGCCGAATTCTTTTTCGTTTTCCGGCACGTCTACCATCATCATCATTGTAAAGTAGCCATCCATGATCGTTTGTGACAAATCCAGGATGTTAACCTTGTTTTCTGCCAAATATTGACTTACGCCTGCGATAATTCCGACTTGATCTTCACCGACAGTGGTCAAAATTGCTTTCATCTTTTTGCACCTCGTTCTTTATATTAAACCTGTTAGTTTTAATAAAAGTATAGCGCATAACTAATAATTTCGCAAAACATTTTGAAAATATTCGTGTTTTTTAGCAAATTTGTTTTTTTATCCTCATGTATTTGGTGAAATATCGAATGTTGCCGCACTGCATTTTATAAAGAAGGCTTGAAATTAAATGCAAATGCATTTATTATTAAATGCAGATGCATGTAATTTAGAAAGAGGAATTGAAAACATGGCAAATATTTCAAAAACCATCAATCCGAAACTTCGGACGACAATTACCGTGCTGCTGCTTCTTTCATCGTTCATCAGTTTGGCCAGCCAAACGATGATGGTCACAGCTCTTCCTGTCATCCAAAAGGAAATGCACGTTTCACTGACACTTGCGCAATGGCTGACCACCGGTTACACGTTGATCATCGGAGTCGTAACGCCCCTTTCATCCAATATGTATGAAAAGTTCCGCAATCGCTCCGTCTTTTTGGGAACGATCGGCACGTTTGCCGTCGGCACGCTCATCGGCTGCTTTGCGCATAACTTTTGGTTCCTGTTGCTTGCGAGACTCGTTCAGGCATGCGCAGGCGGAATTTTGATGTCATTTCAAATGACGACGATGATTTCAATATATCCGATGGAAAAACGCGGAACGATCCTTGGCATGTCAGGCCTTGTTATCGCCTTCGGACCGGCAATCGGACCGACGCTTTCAGGAATCATCGTCAACTCGCTCGGATGGCGTTACATATTCATTCTTGTGCTGCCGCTGATGCTGCTCGTTTTACTGATCGGTTTTGCAACGTTCCCAAACTTCAAAGAACCGCGCGAACTCAAAATCGACGTTCTTTCCGTCTTCTTGTCCTTGATCGGTGCAGCTTTGACGCTTGCAAGCCTGACGTTTTTCCAGACAGACATTGCTCTGGGATTTGTCATGCTCGTTGTCGGACTTGTCATTTTGACACTGTTCATTAAGCGCCAGCTCAAACTCAAAGACCCGATGCTAAACGTCAGAATCGTTGCCAACCCTGCATTTCGCAGAATGACGCTCGTTGGTATTTTTGCCTTCATGATTTTGCTTGGCACTGAACAGATGGTGCCGATCTTTGCGCAAAATGTCTCGCACGTCAGCTCAACCGTTTCAGGGATGATTCTTCTGCCAGGGGCAATTGCCAATGCACTTTCGGCCGCCATCGTCGGACGCTTGTACGACCGCTTCGGACCAAAATATCTGATTACGACCGGCGGTATTTTGATGCTTCTGGCTTCGATTCCGTTGGTTTCCCTCAAGCCGACGACCCCGCTTTGGATCGTGACCGTCGCCTATATGGTCCGCATGATCGGCAATGCGCTCGTCTTTTCGCCTGCAATGTCCGAAGCATTTATCGAACTTGATCAAGCAGAAATCAGTCATGCGACTGCTTTGAACAACTCCATCAGACAGGCTTTCGGAGCAACTTCGATTACCTTGCTGATCGTTGTCTCCGGAATTCCGGCTTCATTTATTACCGGGTTCCACGCTGCCATGTGGCTGACCGTCATCTTTGCGGCTTTGCTTTTAGCAACGTTTGCCCGCTACTGGCAAGGATCAAGCAGAAGGAATTCTTAAACTCTGCATTTTAAAAGGAACAAAATATGAGATCGAGCATTGAAAAATGGTGTTCCGTCTTCAACCGCAAGATCAGAACAGAAATCAACCGACGCTGCAGCAAATACGGCTTGCATGAGGCGAATTTCTTTTACTTGATCATTGTCGACGAACACCCTGGCATCAGCCAGAATTACCTGATTCAGACGATCCAGCGCGAGCAAAGCATCGTTACCAAACACATCAATCACCTTGTGGCCGACGGTTGGCTGAGAAAAGACGTCGCAAAAAACGACCGGCGTAAAAACGAACTGTTTTTGACACAAAAAGGTCGGGACGTTATTCCCGTGCTCGACCAAATTATGGAAGACATCAGCCATGAAAGCGTTGCTGGCTTGACTGACAATGAAGCTGAGACGTTGGAGAAACTGTTGGAAAAAGCGGCCAGAACATATGACGTGTAAGTTCAAGATGGCGGGAAAACCCCGCTTGGATTAAACAAAAAACCGGACGATTTGCAATTGCTTGCAAACCGTCCGGTTTTTTAATTTGAGCCAGACTTTTTTCCAGCCTCCGTTGTTAAAAATTATTTTTGCCTGTTATCTAAATTGAAACGACGATCAAGCATGACCAAGCCGCAGATCACTAAAATTCCAACAATAACCGCACCAAAGAAACACAAATTTGAACTGAAATCGCCCGTTTGCGGCAGAAGTCCAAAATTCTTTTTGCTTTCGCTTGGTTGAGCAGCTTTTTGCTTGACGGCAAATTTAGCTGGAGCGACAACTTCTGTCTGACGCGGCTGATCTTTTTGTCGATCCATCTGAAATTTTCTCACGTTCCGATCGTTATTTGAACCAGCTGCAACCTTTTCTTGTTGCGGGTTTTGATTTTCACCGTTGGCGTTGCTTTCCGCAGACTTATCAGCCACGTAGCTGACCACGCCATCCTTGAACGGATCTTCAGGCAAAGACAAACGGTAGCCGTCGCATTTGTTTGCGCTGACCTGTTGGAGGCTGCCATTGCTGCATTCGATAGTATATCCTTCGACATAAGGAACGATCTGATTCTGGGCGGCTATCTTGGTCGAATCTGACGGATCGTTTTGGTATGCAATGTCTTGCTCCGGCTTTCCGGGAACGGAAATCTTCCATGAGCCCAGACGCTTATAAACATAGTTGATCGTCCGAGTCTGGTTGCCGAAGTAATTTTCAAGCGGAATCGTCATCCCGCCCACAAACCTGAGATGGGCAGTTCCGTGGCCGAACGGCTCAAGCATCATCGAGTTGCCGATTTTTGCTCCGCCGTAATAGATGTCAGCAATTGCCGTACCGGAATCGTCCATTTGCGTATATTTGATCGTTGCACCGATGCCGCCATGATACTTGATTGTCCGCATCGTTCCGGGAACGTTGCTTTCATTCATGCGATCATCTGCATTCGATGGCGTTTCCGTCAACAGATATCCGGGGAAAACTCGACGCTTGGTTTGGTAAATCATTCCGGTCATGACGTTGTGTCCGATAGACGGGGCAATCCTTTTGCCGTTGTTATCAAGGTAATTGATCGTCTGGTTGATCAACCGCGGCGTCGGTTCGGATATTTCCCGGGAAATAATCTGCGAATCTGAATCTTTGTAATGCTGCAAGACAACATTCGTATCGCCTTCGACCATCACGTCAAAGCTGTCTCCGTCATGGTAGTAGTGCAACGTAAACGGACGATTGCTTTGATCTACGTACCTTAGTGCTTTATTGCTGTTCGGAGCAAGTTTGAAATTATTCGTTACTCCGTTTGGCATAAACTCCCAAACGCTGATCGTCTGGTCACCATCGCGCCCGATTGCGGCAACGACTCTCATCGGCCCCTTTGCGTTCAAGATGTCCGCATCAAAGAAAGCATATTGATTTGCACCAACAAAACTTGAATATTGCATATAGTTTTCAGGATTGCAGATTGTGTAGTTTTCATCTGCATGAACCCTGTTGACATAAATTGCAAATACTCCAAGTATTATGGAAATAATCGTAACAATACCATATTTCAATCTCTTTCGAAATTCGTCCTTCATAATTTATCCCCCTAAATAGTACTAAGGTTAACTATAGCACAAAATTGAAAAATAGTGTGCGTTTTTAATACTTTGCCCATAATTCATCAGACAGGAGGGCAAAGCTTATTTTTCCGCAATTTTTCTGCGTTTACGGGCACATCGATAAAAATGGGGCGTCTGTCCGTAAATGGCTCGATCGAAAAATTCCGATTACGGACAAAATGGTCAAAAATGGCTGTTTGTCCGTAAAAATTCAGACGTTTGAGCCCCTGTTTTACGGACAAATGCTCCAAAAAGCAGCTTGTGTCCGTAAATCCCCATCATAATGGCCAAAAATTTACGGACAAATCATTGGAAAATGCCTGTTTGTCCGTAAAATGCGTTTTGCTTACGGACAAATCAGCAAAAAAAGGCACTTTGTCCGTAATTTTGAGTGAAATCTTGGATAAATCAGTTGAGCCGTACTGTTGCTTGAAAAAGTAGTTTTTATGCATTGAAAATTAAAAAGCCGAACGAAGTCAGTCGCAACTCGACCGCCTCTGTTCGGCATTTCATTTAATTCAAGTAAGAAACGGGACTTTTTCTCCGGCATTCTCACTATTTATTGATCTGCAAATTTTGAAACGAGTTCTTGCTGAACTTCATAAAGTTTTGGTGTGATGAACACCGGATATTCATCCGCATTGAGCAGGCGCTTCGTTGAATGCGGAAGCAAATCGAGCTGAGAATTGCTGAACTTTTGGATCTCAAAGACGTTTGGAAGATCGATTTTGACTTCAGTACCGTCCATGGCTTCTTTTTGAAGAGGAACCGCCGTAAAGTTTGCAAGATGACCCTTTTGTTTCGTTGCCAACGGATCAGCCTTGAAAGCCGTGAGTTCGGACGGAAGATCCTCGTCACGAAGCGTGATAATATCGGCAAAGGCTTTGCCTGATTTGTTGTCGATCAAGCGATATGTCTGCTTGATGCCAGGAAGCGTCAACTTGCCCTTGCTTTCCGAAACTTTGATCTTCGGAATGAGCTTGTCGCCTTTGACAACGGCAGAAAGCTTGTAAACACCGCTCAAAACAGGCGAAGACGAGCTTGTGATCATCTTTTCGCCGACGCCGAAATTGTCGATTGGCGCACCTTGTTCGAGCAAGGATTGGATGATGTTTTCGTCAAGCGCATTCGAAATCGTGATTTTGGCATTCGGGAAGCCTGCTTCGTCCATCATTTCACGGGCTGCTTCAGCAAGTTTCGTTACGTCGCCCGAATCAATCCGGATACCGAAATTGTCGTGTCCTTCCGCCTTCAATTCGTTGAAAATCTTAATGGCATTCGGAACGCCTGATTCGAGCACGTCATACGTATCAGCCAAAAGCGAGCAGTTGTCAGGATAAATGTCTGCCCAGGCTCTGAATGCGTCGTATTCGCTGTCGAAAGCTTCGATCCAGCTGTGCGCCATCGTTCCTGCAGCCGGAATTCCGAATTTTTTGGCCGCAAGCAGGTTGGAAGTGGAACTTGCGCCGCCGATTACGGCTGCCCTTGCACCGTAAGTAGCGCTTGAAGGCCCTTGGGCACGACGGGCACCGAATTCCATGACGCCGCGCCCTTTGGCTGCAGCCGTGATTCGACGCGCCTTTGTTGCGATCAGCGTTTCGTGATTGATGATGCTCAAAAGAAGCGTTTCAAACAGCTGTGCCTGAATCAGCGGTCCTTGAATCGTCATTACGGGTTCGCGCGGAAAAATCGGAGTGCCTTCCGGAACGGCCCAGACGCGGCAACTGAATTTGAAATCAGCCAAATATTCGATAAAATCATCTGAAAACAGGTTTAACCCCTTCAAATAATCGATGTCTTCTTTTTCAAAGTGGAAGTTCTTGAGCTCCTCGACTGCTTGCTCAAGCCCTGCCAACACTACAAAACTGCCATCGTCGGGCATCTTGCGAAAGAAGATGTCAAAAACGCCTTCTTCTTCGCCTAACTTCTCCTTAAAACCGTTTGCCATCGTCAGTTCGTACAAATCGGTCACTAATGCCCAATTGTCTGCATCCATGAGATTTCCTCCTATTTAAGTCGCAACTACCTTTATTCTTTAATAAAGTAAGTTCAACTTTTATATTGAACCTATCTTACACTAATTTACTTTGTTTTGCAACTTTCATCATCTTCGACTGGTTTTAAAGCGTAAATCTTGGCTGGTCGCCCTGGTCGTTTTTGGACGGTTTCCGTCCCGATTTCCTTTAACAGATGCATATGCGTTTTTCTGAAGTTGGAATTGTCGATTGCATCGACTTTTTTCATCAAAAACGGTGCATAAACGCAGCGAGCCTCACGCATCGTAAACGTCGATCCCAAAACCAGCAGGACGTTTGGTCGGTAGTTGAGCTTATTGCGAATTCTTTCGCAAGCCACTTTGAAGATCCAGTCGTAATCGAATGCGAGGTGCGTTTTGGGATCGTACTCTGCATTTTCATAATACTTCGCCTGACTCGTCGCTTCGCTTGCTTTAAAATGCAGTGCTCCGTTCCGCACCACATAGTGACCGTCTTCTGCGGAGAACGCAAACCAGCGCGCGTCGGTTGCCCCGTATCCGGCTTTGAGCGGTGGCATTTCAGGAAGAAACGTCATGTACGCCAAAGACAGGATTCGGTCACGCCCCCGGCCGGAACGCATCGGATTCGTGAAAGTCGCCAACTGTTCGGTATGGATCGCAGACAGATTCAGTCCGATTTTTTCGCGAACCAGCCTAAGTGCTGCCGCATCCGCGCTTTCTTCCGTTCTCAAATATGTTTCAGGCATTGCCCATGCCCCTTTTTCAGGCTCATTTGCACGCTTAACGAGCAGCATGTTGACTTGATTTGTTTCCCGGTCAAAACTCCAAATAACATTAACGATGTTGATATATGGTCGTTCCAACAATTCCGTCTGTTCGCTCATGATATTCTCCCTTTCGATTGATACCTGCTTATAATTATATCTTAAATTAAGAGTCATGTGTACTCAAAGCAACACCAATGGATTATAATATAGGTAAATATTTTTTAAGAAAGGCGGAATTTATAATATGCTGCATATGATTCCCGACGACATGGAACAGGTCGAAGAAAAACTCGCTTGGATGAAACAAAACGGCTACGAACAAACCACCAGACAAGACGTCATCAACGATATGACCAGGGACGGCGTGCAAGACATGCTGGATACGGCGCTTGAAGGGCCTTATTGGACGGCACGCTGGGAAGAAGCAGGCCAATTGCTTAAAGTTTGCGGACCTGTCGGCGACGTTATCGGAACTTTAAAACCTCGTGATGAGTACGCTGATTTTGAAAGCGACCTTGAAAACAATGCCATCCTCTTTTGGCGCAACCTTGCAACGCAAACGCAAAAACTCATCGGTCATGACTAAAAATGAGAAGAATATGTGGCCATTAATCATTGTCTAGTCAATTGCTGATAAGTTAAAATGCATTCTTTACAATCAAGTACACGCTTACATTATTGATATAGATATCTTTCTAAATTAGAAATGCTTTTTTCTGCTTGCAACTGCTTGAAATTGTGATAAAATGTTAGTAATTTTTACAGAAAGAGGAATTACTAACAATGGTTAAAATTAAACGTGCTCCAGTTGCTGGTTTGCACTTGCTTGAGGGCGAAATTGTCAAAAAAGATCTCAAAATTTCTGGCATGAGCTTTAAAAACGTGCCAGTTATTCCTGAAGTAAAAAACGATGATACTAGCTATCACGTTTCTGAACCCGTCTACAAGCGTCTTTATACGTTGCTTCGCAGTCGTTGTTCCAAAGTTGTTGATTTTGACGATTTTGCATGCTGAATACGAATATCAAACATAAGACAAAGAGGCCGAAAAATGTGTCTCTAATTGAAAAACCGGATGATTTGCAGTCAATTGCAAACCATCCGGTTTTTTTCGTATATATGACAATCTTTGTATATAATGGAAACAACCGAAAAGAGACTGTCAATAAATTGAATAGGAGCTTGCCGCGCTGATTGAGCAGACGCTGCATTTTATAAAAAAAGTCTTACTTATTAAATTAAGAAAATTCCGGACAAAGTCATCATTGGCCACTCTTGTGAGGAAAACTGAACTTTTTTCCAAAACTCTTTTTGCTTTTTATATGTGAATCAGACTTCGATACCGTCAATCGAAAAGCGAATCTCCGGAAATTCTTTTTGCCCGTCTTTTCCCTCCATAAATGCCAAGGCTTCGCGTCTGATTTGCGACAAGTCAACGCCTTGCTGCTTGGCAGCGAACATGCACCCGCAGTAGCATTGACGATAGACGTCATATTCCTTGCACATCTCAATGGAACGAAGGTAGCCGTTTCCTTTCTTGAAATCGCTTGGCAGATAATGCACGTCGTAAAACTGCTGAACCTCGATCCCAACGGAATTGATTACTTGAGAGTTCTTATGCGGGCTGATCGTCAGCGTGCTGCCAAAGTAGTCAAACCCAAGTTCCACGGCTTTTTTTGCAACCGTATCAAGTCGATAGTCAAAACAGGCACGACACCTTTTGCCGCCTTCAGGTTCTTTTTCAAGACCTCTTACGGCTTCAAAGTATTCCTGCGGCCGGTATGGTGCGGCAATAAATTGAACGTGATTGCCTGTTTTTTCGTTGAAATCGTGAATAAATTTCTGTTGGACGTATTCTCTTCGTTGATACTCGGCACGAGGATGAATGTTGGAATTGGCATAATAGATGGTTACTTCAGCAAATTCAGTCATGCGCTCCAACGTCGTCGTGCTGCACGGAGCACAGCAGGCATGGAGCAGAATCTTCGGCCGAATCCCCGCTGTTTGCCAATTCTGAACCATTTTCATCATGACCTTGTCATAATTGATTTTTTGGTTCAGATTCATTTTCTCAAGTATTTCCTTAAGATCAATCAATTCAAATTCTTCCTTTCATCGTTTTTAGACTGGATGCAATTATTTTTATCAAAAAAGCTCAGGTTTGCAACTTGAAGAATCGGCTGTCCCTCCCCTGATCACGATCAGGGTCTTCGTTAAGATTACCGCCATCAATTATAGTGAAAAATCAGCTTTCATGCAAATGTTCCACGTGGAACAACAAATGAATGTTTCACGTGGAACATTATCCGTTCTTGTCCGAAACACATCTGAATAATATAATGTCTTACAGGAGGAAATCATATGAAAAAAAATATGCCGCTGCTCGTTTTCGGGCTCTTCATCTTAATTGCGCTGGCTTTTGTGCTGTGCACGCTGACCGTTTGGGCTTTCATGTCGAATCAAGGCAAAACTCTTCGCCTCATTTTGATGTTGGGAGCATTCTTTTCATGCAGTGCATCAATTACCGTTTTAACAATTTTGATTACGCACTGGATTTCACAACTGAAAAAAAAGCAAAAATAAAAAGGCTCCGGTTCCCCGGAGCCTTAAGCTTCATCATCTCAAATGATGCAGCCATCCTATAAACACATCTAATGGACGCCCCATCGTAAGCGCCTTTTCCAAATCGCTCGCAATCGTTGGTTTCTTGCATTGCTTATTTACCGCATATGACTGAATACGTCCGAAAAGCTCATCTGAATCGAGCTCTTCTTCAAGCAGTCTTTCGCGAACCCATGCGCAAATCGCAACAAACTCCCGATCTTTTGAAAATTCTTCATTTCTGAGACGTTCATCAATCAAACTGATGACGTCTCTGGTACGATCTTTTGTAATCACTTTGATCACCTGCCTAGCAAAACCGAATCCGGCAACCATCTAGGGTAATTGTAATCTATTTCTGTAAGCGGTGTCAAACGTTTTGGACAGATCAAAGAAAACGTTTCAACAAACACCGATTAATTGCTAAGGAGCGGTCATCATTCACTGATTCAATCCATTAGCTAGTCCCCTTCGTGATTGCAATATTCTAAAATCAGCTGATTTCAGAAGAATCCTTCAAGCTGCATAATTCAAAAAAGTATTCGTCCAAAATAAAACCATGCTTTACCCTGAAAGCTAAAAACCTCAGGCAGACGCTTCAGTAATCTGCCTGAGGAACGTGATTTAACGGGAGTCGAAAAGAGGGAGTAACCGGGACAGATTCTAACATGCTTTGGCGAATCACAGATGAAAAACCGGGCAAATCGAAGAACAGCACCTCGAAATCAGCACTGCATCCAGAATAATTCGCACGCTGCCATAAGGAATCAACAAGCTCTGACCTCTTTTCGCATTATTGGAAAACAATATCTTGATTCGTCTGAATCTCGAAGCTAATATTCCCCACCCTTTTATTGTAAACGCTTTCTTTATAAAATGCAAGCTCTTCGCCTTGACTGATGACGTCCGATTCAATCAAAAAAGTCCCGTTTCTTGCTTGAGTTAAAAAAATGCCGAACGAATGCGGTCAGTTTGCGGCTTCTTTAAATACAGTGCTGCTCAACTGATTTATCAAAGATCTCATTCAAATTTACGGACAAACCGGCATTTTCCAGTGGTTTGTCCGTAAACGACAGTGATTTTGCCAAATAAAGCGTCTGATAAATCAGCACACTAATAATTTGCCGCCAGCCTCTTTTAGGTCATTTCCATCATTGTGGGCGCTTGTCACGTATACGCAAAAAAACCGGATCAGATTTGCGATTGATTGCAAACCATCCGGTTTTTCAATTTGAAGCATAGTGTTTTCTCAGCCTTTTTTCAGCTAATGATGATTTTTAACGATCCAAATTTTTTCGTTATCCTGAGCAATGAAACTCTTTTGCCTCTTCTTTGGATACAACACTGCATTTTCCTGTCGGAGCTTCTTAACTCCGGCACGGACGCTCAGATGATCATTCTTAATGCAATAGACGTTTCCCGGAAGATTTGTGAACCTGACTCTCCCCTGTTCATCCGACTTGACGATGAACTCTTTTTGGTTGCGATACAGCTTGCGCCTGCCGTTTTTGGCAAAAAGCTGGAACGCTTCGCCAACGACAGGTTTTCCGTCCGCATCGACAACGATGAAATCAAGGTTGATCTCGCGCTTTTTAAGCAGACCGCCGTGGATAATTCTGTACAAAATATAAAATACAGAAAAAATTGCCATGACGCAGCCTAACATAACGGCCGCTTGAATCAGGTTGTTCATCAGGGATGCACCTTCGACTTCACGTGCAATCTTCTTCGTATATGGCACTCGATACCCAGTCACAAGCATTCGATGAGAATTGATCATGTACGGCGTGCACGTCATCAGCGTCGCCAAATCCTTGTCCTTGACCGGAAGAAGCGATTTGACCTTATTTGGCTTGATGACCTTGATGTTGTAAACCTTGTAGGCCATATTCTTTCCATAAACGCTGATTACGAACAAATCGCCCTTCTTGACCTTGTCAAGGTCCGTAAACAGCTTTCGTTCAGGCAAGCCGCGGTGGGCAGCAATAACTGTTCGCTTTCCTTTTCCGCCGGTCGGAAACGATGACCCCTGCAAAACGGCCGCACCATAATTGAGCGTGTCGGCCGTCGTCAGATTGAACAATGGCACGTTAACGTTGATTTTCGGAATCACGACGCGTCCCAGCAGATGCTTTCGCAACTTCTTGGCATTCATGTTGCCTGTCCCGCGAAACGGGTCTTTGGCAGCTTTTTTAGCAGCACGTTCATTTTCTGCTCTGAGCTTTGCAAGTTCTTTCGCATTTCTTTTGGCATCAAGTTTTTGGGCTTCTTCAATACGTTGATTATCAATAAAATTATTTATCGATTCAACGTAGAAAGGGTATAGCATAATCAACAATCCTGCTAAAAAGGCAATCATCAGCAAAACTTGGATCCAAAAACCATTTTTTGATTTCTTCTTTTTTTCAGCCATTCTTTTTCCTTTGATACTCAATTGATATTACGTTCAGTTTAATACAAAAAGAGATCGGAAAGTTCATTCCCGACCCCCAAAATTGGTATATGAATAATGAGCTATTTAGTTGTGATGAATCGAAACATGAATTAGATGTTTTCACGACGGTTGCGGCGTGCAATCATAGCACCTGCAGCACCAGCCATTACAACGACACCGGCAACGATGAAGAGAACGATACCCATGCCGCCTGTTGATGGAAGGAAGCCGCCCTTCTTCGTGTTGGAAATCTTTTGACCGTCAGCTGCTTGAACCGTCTTGTAGCTGTCCTTTGCAACCGTGAACAAAACAGGATCCTTAAGCAAGTCGTAGCCTGTAGGAGCTTTAACTTCTTTTACAGCATATGATTCGCCGGCTTCAAGCGACTCAGAATACTTCAAACCTGCAAATTCAAATTGACCGTTTTCGCCAGTTGTCTTCTTAGCAACGTCTGTGTTGTTCGTATCAAATGTGTAGCCATCTTTTTCATTGCCGTGAGCATACTTGACAACTTGACCGTTCTTAACGATAACAAGTTGGAATTGTGCGCCTGCAAGCGTCTTTGATTGTTTAGAACCATCAACCTTGACGAACTTCTTGCCGCCTGTGAAGACTTCTTCTGACTTGACTTCGTGGTGTGCTTCGTTGTCAACCTTGGCAGTAGCCTTGTTAGGAATACCAGTGTCAATCAATGTAAGATCTTCAATGCTGAGATGACCCTTAACAGTTGTCTTGAGCGTCTTGCCGGCAAATGCAGCAAGATTTGCGGCAGAAATCGTGATCGTGAAGCCGTTGTCGGCATTCTTTTTAACAGTATACTTGTTGCTTGCAAGACCTTCGATTTGAATCGTATCAGCATCCATGATCAAGCCCTTGCTTGGGTTATCAGTAATCGTGTAGACTTTCTTGTTGGCAATATTCCAAGGAACAACCGTTTCGATGCTGTAGTTGATCTTTTCGCCGGCAGTGAAGTCTTTGTGCTTTTCTTCCAAAGTCTTCTTATCGGATTGCTTAACGTTCTTTGGATAGATGTTGATTGACTTTTGAACAGTCTTTCCGTCTGCTCCGTAAATCGGCATTGCCAAAACGAACGGTTCTGCTTTTTGAGTAATGTTTGCAGGAGCATCTGTTTCAACAAAGAGGTATGCCTTGTAGTTTCCGTTTGCGTCTCTCAACGGAAGGTTTGCAAATGATGCAAGACCACCGTTGGCAGTTTTTTGTTTGTCAACAGCCTTTGCCGTCTTTTGAAGCGCATCAGCCTTCTTTGCAACTGCGGCGCTTGCCGTCTTGGCTGCATCGGCAGGACTTTCATTCTTAGCGCCGGTTGCCGTCTTGTATGCATCAGCATATTCGCTTGTTACGTCGTATGCCGTAAATTCAACGCCATCAAGTGCTTCGGCATTGTTCTTGGTCAACCATGCATTGATTTCGTCTTGTGACTTGCTGTTGTCAATCGTGTCAGAAGGCAAAGACTTGTCAAATACGTATTTGTGCAACGTAACGGTTGCCGTTTCCGTTGACGTTTCTGCAGCCTGTGCAGTCTTGACGCCAACAGCACCTTGCAATGCCAATGGCAATGCAAGTAACAATGTTGCTAATGCATTTCTCAGTTTCTTATGATTCTTCATTTTTAATGCTCCTCTTTATAATTTCTTCTCTTTACACTTACTAAAACAACTAAACATATTATTCCTATGCCGAGCAATGCCATAATCGATTTTGCTTCACCGGTTTGCGGCAACATCCCCCATAACCCTTTTTTCTTGACACTGTTCGGTGTCGTTGGAGTATTCGGCTTGCCTGGAGTATTTGTCTTGCCGGAGTTGCTTGGCGGATTCTCAATACTGTAATTATAAATGCGCGGCTTGGCAGCACTGACTGCCCCATCAGACAGTTTTTGATCATAAAGTTCTTCCAAAGCGGTGCCGTTGACTTTAACGCTGTCAGACATCTTCTTTGGAATATAAACTTCGATCTTGCGTGCTTCATCGGTAATCCTGTATCCTTTGGGTGCCTGAACTTCGCTGAAGTAGTAGGTGCCAGGATCAAGACTCTCACGGTCATACATGACCAGACCTGCCGAGTTGGACGTGAATTTTGCAATTTCATCGTCGTTGAGCGGAGAAGCACTTGCCTTAAAACCGCCATTATTTGTGCAATATAATTTTATTGAACCGTCCAAGCGGTACAAAACAAATTTTGCATCGCTCAACGGTAACTCTCCGCCGGCGTTTTTGCCATATTTGAAGAAATAGGCTGAACGCTGCACGAGCGAAGTTTTACCTTTGATTTGAAACCACATCCGACCTTGATCATCAATTTTGAAGTCATCATTCATCAAAAAGACGAATGGGAGGGTAAACGTTCCGTTGTTCCCTGCATTTTCAATGACTCCGTTCTCATCGGTCTGAACGATCAGGTACGCATCGCACCCGGGAACGATAAAATCGATCGAAGAATTTGCCTTGTTTCCGGTCTGTCGACTGAGAGGCTTCAAGCTATGCTTTTCAATGAAGTTCTTCGCATAACTCTGACCTCCGAGCGGGAATTTTGCGGTAAATTCCTTTGGATCATCAGCTTCATTAAACTGATCCGAAAAATCATATATTTCGAAAGTCGGTGCTCTAAGATTGGTAACATCGGTTCCTTAACGAAGATTTAATCCCAAACTGATATGTAATTGAATATTTTGA
>ERZ1023901.134-NODE-134-length-16541-cov-7.002608_pt1 | contig 16541 bp, 14 predicted proteins | sample MGYA00380401_ERZ1023901 | MGnify/ENA primary metagenome ERZ1023901 (study PRJEB33179, sample SAMN07448997) | human gut metagenome | biome: Human-gut; feature: Human associated habitat; material: Faeces | host: Homo sapiens | place: India: Bhopal | collected... | reverse complement strand
CGATGTTGTCGTATCCCCCTACCGCCACGTCCAGTGGAAAGCGTCACCCCTGGCCCAGCAGCGTCTGATAGACCATAAACGCGATGCGATCGTTGCCGCAGATCACTGAGTCAAAGCCAGGTTTACCCTCGCGGATATGCGCCAGCACCACCGCCGGGATATCGTGGTAATGCTCATCGCCCTGGCCCATATACGAATGGCTCAGATGGTCCGGTTCGATACCGGCCTCCCGGCAGGCGCGCTCCAGCCCCCGGCGGCGGCGGATCGTCGCCGGCTGGCTGGCGGGTAAGTGCAGGCACAGCGGACGACGATAGCCAGCGGCAAGCAGGGCTTTCACCGCGTCGTACTGCCCCTGTTCATCGTCCGGGATATAGCTGGCCACCGGCTGGCTGAGGCTTTCGCAGTTGGCCAGCACGCAGGGCAGAGTCAGCAGTTTTTCCGGCAGTGGCACCTGGCTCATGACCATGGTGGTAACGATAATCCCGTCCGGACGATGGGAGAGGAGCAGGTCGACCACCGCTTCCGGACGATCGTCAGAAAACATATTGACCACAAAGCTGTTCCAGCCGTGGGCGCGGGCCGTCTCTTCGATCGATAAGGTGATCTCCACCGAAAAGGGCGTGGTCACGGTATCCAGCGCCAGCACGCCGATGGTGCTGGGGGTTGCGCGCGCCCCGCGGATCTTCTTCGCCGACAGGTCGGGGACGTAGTTGGTTTCGGCGATGGCGGCCTGCACGCGGGCCAGCGTCTCAGGCTTCAGCCGCTCCGGGGTGTTCAGCGCCCGTGAGACGGTCATCAGAGATACATTCGCCAGTTTTGCTACATCTTTCAGGGACGCCATTTTTTCCTCCGCCATTGCCGCAGAGTACAGGCTATACAACTAAGTCGCTGATGTAAAAGAGTGAAACGATTTTCTGCTATCGCCATCGTGAGCTATGTCGCGGTTGATTTTTGATCGCGATCGCATCTTCATTATGTTAACGTTAACTTTTGTGATTAACATCATATATCGCAGCGAATCCACCTGCGTTTTGTTTTTTGTTAACGTTACCATAATTGCATTCCTCTAACACGAGAATGTCATGATGAAAGCGCCTCACTCACACAGCTACCCGTTGCTCAGTGCCTTACTGTTTTTCTTTTTCGTGACCTGGTCGTCATCCGGCTCCTTGCTCTCTATCTGGCTTCACCAGGAGGTTGGGCTGAAGGCAGGCGATACCGGTATTATCTATGCCGTACTGTCGGTTTCCGCGCTGTTTGCGCAAGTTTGCTATGGATTTATCCAGGACAAGCTGGGGCTGCGCAAACATCTGCTCTGGTATATCACCGCGCTGCTGATCCTCTCTGGTCCGGCGTATCTGCTGTTCGGCCACCTGCTGAAAATCAACGTCCTGTTGGGCAGCATTTTTGGCGGGATCTATATCGGTTTGACCTTTAACGGCGGCATCGGCGTGCTGGAATCTTACACCGAGAGGGTGGCGCGTCAGAGCCAGTTTGAATTCGGCAGGGCGCGGATGTGGGGCTCGCTGGGCTGGGCGGTGGCCACCTTCTTCGCCGGCCTGCTGTTTAACATCAATCCGCAGCTTAACTTCCTCGTCGCCAGCTGTTCCGGGCTGGTGTTCTTTATCCTGCTGGCGCGTCTGCGGGTCTCCTCGGCGCCGCATGCGATGCAGGAGGCGGTATCGGGCGGTAAGGTGACCCTCGAAGATGCGCTGCGCCTGCTGACGCTGCCGCGCTTTTGGGCGCTGGTCTTCTTCGTCATCGGCACCTGCATTTACGGCGTCTATGACCAGCAGTTCCCGGTCTATTTCTCATCGCAGTTCGCGACCCTGCAGGAAGGCAATGAGATGTATGGCTACCTCAACTCCTTCCAGGTGTTCCTCGAGGCGGCCGGCATGTTCTGCGCGCCGTGGCTGGTGAACCGCATCGGCGCCAAAAACGGTCTGATTTTCGCCGGCATGGTGATGGCGATGCGCATGGTGGCCTCCGGTCTGGTGGAGGGGCCGCTGCTGATCTCCATCACCAAACTGCTGCACGCGGTGGAGTTGCCGATACTGCTGGTGGCTATCTTTAAGTACAACAGCCTCAACTTCGATAAACGTCTCTCCTCCACCCTCTATCTGGTGGGCTTCGCCTGCACCAGCTCGATTATCGCCAGCGTATTGTCGCCGCTGGCGGGCTACAGCTATGAAAAATATGGCTTCGCCCAGTCCTACCTAATCATGGGCCTGCTGGTGTTCTGCACCACCTTTATTTCCATCTTCTTGTTGCGCTCCGGCAAATCCTCCGCCGATCCGCTGGTGTCGCAACCTACCGCTATCTGAATCAAAAAGAGTGAAAATGATGACTTACACAATCTCCCGGGCTGAACAGGTACTCCAGACACAACGCCAGGCGCTGAATCTGCGCTGGTATCCGCACTATCACCTGGCGGCCCGCGCCGGGTGGATCAACGACCCAAACGGTCTGGTGTGGTTCGACGGCTGGTACCATGCCTTTTATCAACATCACCCGTACTCCACCCAGTGGGGACCGATGCACTGGGGGCACGCGCGCAGTAAGGATCTGGTGCACTGGGAGCATTTGCCGGTAGCCCTGGCGCCGGAGGGCCCGGAGGATAAAGACGGCTGCTTTTCCGGCTCGGCGGTGGTCGATGGCGATACCCTGGCGCTGATTTACACCGGGCATAAGTTCCACGGCGATCCTGGCGACGAAGCCAATCTGTATCAGGTGCAGTGTCTGGCCACCAGCCGCGACGGGATCCACTTTGAGCGCCAGGGGATGGTGGTCGACACCCCGCCGGGTATGCACCACTTCCGTGACCCGAAGGTCTGGCGTGAAGGAGACAGCTGGTACATGATCGTCGGCGCGCGCGAAGGCGATACCGGCCAGGTGCGGCTGTACCGTTCAGCCGATCTGCGCCAGTGGCAGGACGCGGGGGTGCTGGATGAAGCGGAAAGCACCATGGGCTATATGTGGGAGTGCCCGGACTTCTTCACCCTCAACGGCAAACGCGTTCTGATGTTTTCCCCACAGGGGATGCAGGCCGCGGGGTTCAGCAACCGCAATCTGTTCCAGAGCGGCTATCTGATCGGCGAGTGGCAGCCAGGCCAGCGTTTTATTCGCCATGGCGAATTCCGGGAGATGGATAACGGCCACGATTTCTATGCCCCGCAAAGCTTCGCCACCCCCGATGGCCGGCGGATCGTGATTGGCTGGCTGGATATGTGGGAATCGCCGCTGCCGGAGCAGCAGGACGGCTGGGCGGGCATGCTCTCCTTGCCGCGCGAGCTGAGCCTGAGCGCGGATGACCGCCTGCAGATGCGCCCGGTGAAAGAAGTGGAGAGCCTGCGCGGCGCCTGGTTCCCGTGGCCGGTCAGCACCCTGAACAACCAGCAGACGACGATGGTCGACAACTGCGAGGCGATGGAGGTGAATCTGCGCTGGGACTGCGCCCGCAGCAGCGCCGAGCAGTATGGTCTGCGCTTTGGCGATGGCCTGCGCATCTACGTGGATGCCCAACAGCAGCGTCTGGTGCTGGAGCGGCATTATCCGCAGTATGGCCTGTGCGGGACGCGCAGCGTGCCGTTGACCGCCGGGGCGGATCTCAACCTGCGAATATTTTTCGATAGCTCTTCGGTGGAGGTTTTTGTCAATGACGGCGAAGCTTGCCTGAGCAGCCGTATCTATCCGCAGGCTCCCCGCCGTGAATTAGCGTTATTTGCCTGGAGCGGCTCGGCGGCATTAACCGAAGCCGGCGCCTGGCAGCTCGAATAATAATAAGGCTGTTGTCGTTAATAACCCGTCTTTGACGATGGGCGGGTTATTATTGCCTGCATCGTCGTGCGTTACCCATTAATAAAAAATTCAGTTCATTCCATAATAAAAGGGTTTACCGATGAATAAAATCTGGGTCGGGTGTTTTCTGACGTCTCTGTATCTGCCATCCGTTATGGCGCAGGCGCCGTTATCGCTGGAGGAGCGACTGGCGCAAATGGAGCAGCGGCTAAAGGCGACGGAGGCGCGCGCCGCCAGCGCAGAGGCGGAAATTAAGACGCTGAAAGGCCAGCAGCAGGCCGCGACGGTCGCCCGCGCGGCGCCTGCTTCGCCGCGTTTGCAGCTAAATGACAATGGCGAATTAAAATTTTATGGCGACGTCGAATTTAACCTCGATGGCGCCAGTCGCACCGGCAGCCTGACGTCGGTCAAAACCAGCGCGAATAAAAGCTGGGCGCCCGGCGATAAAGAGCGCTGGGATATTAACGGTCGTATTCTGCTGGGTTTCGATGGCAGACGGAATGGCGCCGACGGGCAATATGCCGGATTCAGCGTGCAACCTCTGGCGGATATGGATGGCAAAATGAATCTTGATGATGCGGTATTTTTCTTCGGCCAGCAGGATGACTGGAAAATAAAAATAGGCCGCTTTGAAGCCTGGGATATGTTCCCGCTGAATCAGGATACCTTTATTGAATATTCAGGTAATACCGCCAACGATCTCTATTCCGATGGCTATGGCTATATTTACATGATGAAAGAGGGGCGCGGGCGCAGCAGCAGCGGCGGCAACCTCCTGTTCAGCAAAACGGTGGATAACTGGTATTTCGAGGTTAACACCCTGGTGGAGGACGGCAGTTCGCTGTTTGTCGATCAGAACTATCACGGTAATGCGCTGGAAAACCGCAAAAACGTGGTGTATGTGCGGCCGGTGGCGGCGTGGCAGTCCGGCGCCTGGTCGGCGGCGGCGGCGATTGAGAGCAACCTCGTCAACAACGCCTACGGCTATCAGAGCCAGAGCGGGCGCTGGGTCGACCAGTCAAACCGCACCGGCTACGGGCTGACCATGAGCTGGAACACCCTGAAAAGCGATCCGCAGGATGGGGCGGTGGTTAATCTGAGTACCGCCCTGCTGGACGCGGCGGACGAAACCGACTTCAGCGCCGGGATCAACGCCCTTTGGCATCGCGTGGAGCTGGGCTATATCTATGCGCACAATAAAATCGACCAGTTCAATATGGCCGGGGTGACCAGCGAATGCGATGGCGATTGCGCTATCCTGGCGCCGGGGCGCTATGACATCCATACCCTGCACACCTCCTGGCAGTTGCCGAATATCATGGCGATGCCGAACTTCAATATTTACCTTGGCGCCTATGCCTCGTGGCTCGATTCCACGGCAGCGAAGAGCGGGAATCCCGATGAACGCTACGGCGCCCGGGTGCGCTTTAAATATTTCTTCTGACAGGGCCGTCTGGCAGACCCTCCCGCGGCGTGCGCCGCGGGAGGTTTCCGACGGGCAGGTTAGCGCATCGCGCGGCGCAGAATGCGGTCGGTCTGGCGCTGGAAGTCCTCGGCCGCTTCTTCCACCGACTTTTTACCGTAGTCGATGTACTGCAGGGTGGTGCCGAACTGGGCGACGATCTGCGGATCGTCGAAGTACGGGGAGACCGGCAGAGCGGTGGGCAGGGATTGCGCCAGCTTCAGGCCGGACACCGCCGGATCGTCGGCTTTGATTACCCCATCCTCGGTCAGGTAGGTGACCGCCGCTTTACTCAGCGGCACGCCGCGCTCCAGTCCAAGAATATCCACCCCTTCTTTGCTGTTCAGCAGGAAGTTAATCACTTTCGCCGCCGCCTGCGGGTTTTTCGTCGATTTGCCAATCGACAACATTTGCGCGGGCTTGAAGAACAGTCCGGCATCGGTGGCGCCCGGCAGCATCGGGTATTCCCCCAGCACCAGCTTCGCCGGCGGCTTCAGGTTATCGGAATATTTGTTGATGGTGGAGTTCCACATGTAGGTCCCGCCCCATTCGCCCTGGATCCACGGCTTCATTTCGTACATGTTGCTCTTGCCGAAGGAGGCATAGTAGCGGGTGTCCGGCATCACATGGCTGTCGATAAGCTTCTTATACATACCGAAGAAATCCGCCCACTGCGCTTTGCTGTAGGAGAATTTTCGCCCTTTCTCATCGATGGCCGGCTGATTGTATTTTTGCACCATATAAGAGTTGAGCAGGGCCAGCACGTCCTGGTGTTCGAGCACCACCGGGTAGTACTGTTTCCCGAGCTTGCTTTCGAAAGTTTTTCCCGCCGCCATGAGTTCATCCCAGGTTTTCGGGAAGGGGATGCCCGCCTTTTTCCATGCTTCGTCGTTAAAGTAGAAGACGCGGGCGGTGACGGAAATTGGAATACCGTTAAGCTTGCCGTTGACCGTGGTGGACTGCAGTTCTTTGGCGTCGAACTGGCTGAGGTCGCGCTCGTCTTTCAGGGTAGTCAGATCGTAAAAGCCATCGCCATTTTTCGAAAAGATCGGCAGCCAGTTCCAGTTGGTCTGCATCACGTCAGGCTCGGTACTGCCGGCAATCTGGGTGGTCAGGCGTGAAAGATGGCCGTCCCAGCCGGTGTATTCTGCTTTGACGTTGATGTCTGGGTTTTGTTTGTGGAATTCCTCCAGCGCCTTGAGGGTGACCTGATGGCGGCCGTTGCCCCCCCACCAGGACATACGCAGGTTGACGTCCTGCGCTAGCGAAGAGAAGGCGCTAAGGCCCAGGGTGGCGGAGAGGGTGGCGCTTATCAGCACGTTTTTCATTGTTATGCTCCAGGGTTCACAGAGAGAGGTTCTGTTCGGTTTTGGCGTCAAAGATGTGACACTTGTTGAGATCAAAGGTGAAATAGACTTTGCGATTCAGTCCCCTGGCAATCATCGGCTTCGCATCGTCCGACGGCACGCGGGCGGTCAGCTCATAATCAGCAACCCTGAGATAAACAAAGAATTCATGTCCCATGTTTTCTACGCGTACCATTTCACCCGCGCAGGAACCTTCGGCAAACGGTTCATCGGAGAGAGAGACAAACTCCGGGCGCACGCCAAAGAACACCTGCTGATTCTTATGGGTTTCAACTTTGCTTTGCAGCCGATCGTTGAGCGGCAGCCGCTGATCGCCCAGCGTCAAATGCAGGCGACCACCGTGCTCAACCAGCTGGCTGGGACGAATATTCATCTCCGGCGCGCCGATAAACCCGGCGACAAACATATTTTTCGGCTGGTGGTAGAGATTGTCCGGGGTATCAACCTGCATAATGTGGCCGAGCTTCATCACGCAGATGCGGTCGCCCATGGTCATCGCTTCCGTCTGATCGTGGGTGACGTAGACGGTGGTCGCCGGTTTGCCAGATTTTTTCAACTGCTTATGCAGATCGGAAATGCGGATCCGCATCGAGGCGCGCAGTTTGGCGTCAAGGTTGGAGAGCGGTTCGTCGAACAGGAAAACGTCCGGTTTTTTGACGATCGCCCGGCCCACCGCCACGCGCTGCGCCTGGCCGCCGGAGAGCTGGCGCGGCAGGCGATCGAGCAGTTCTTCCAGTTCGAGAATTTTCGCCGCTTCTTCCACCTGTCTGTCGATTTGCGCCTTCGGCAGCTTGCTCAGCTTGAGGCCAAAGGCGAGGTTTTCGCGCACCGTCATATGCGGATAGAGGGCGTAGTTCTGGAACACCATCGCGATGCCACGGGATTTAGGCGCCAGGTTGTTGACGATTTTGTCCCCAATCCGCACCTCGCCGCCGCTGATGGTCTCCAGACCCGCCAGCATGCGCAGGGTGGTCGATTTGGCGCAGCCGGAGGGGCCGACGATCACCATAAATTCGCCATCGGCAATCTTCAGGTCGATACCATGCACCGCTTTAAACCCGTTGGAGTAGACTTTTTCCAGTTTGTTGAAAATCACTTCAGCCATGATATTTCCCTCTTAACCTTTGATTCCGCTGCTGGTCACGCCCTGCACGAAGTAGCGTTGAGCCAGGAAGAAGACAATGATGGACGGCAGAATGGAGATGCTCGCCATTGCCAGAATTTCGTTCCACGGCGCGCCCTCCGTGACGTCGATAGACATTTTTAGCGCCAGCGCGATGGGATACTTATCGACGCTGTAGACGTAGATCAGCGGACCGATAAAATCGTTCATCGACCACATAAACTGGAACAGCGCCACCGAGATAATGGCCGGCTTGAGGATCGGCACCACCACATACCACAGCACCTGGATGGAGTTGCAGCCGTCGATCTGCGCCGCCTCTTCCATATCGCGCGGCACGCCGCGCAGAAACTGGATCAGCATGAAGACGAAGAATCCCTGGGTGGCGAAGGCCAGCGGCAGGTACAGCGGCAGATAGCTGTTCAGCATCCCCATTTCGCGGAACATCAGGTACTGCGGGATCAGCAGGACGGTGCTCGGCAGCAGCATGGTGGTGATAAGCGTTGCGAACCAGAACTTCTTCCACGGGATCTCAAAGCGTGCGAAGCCGTACGCCACGATGGTGGAGGAAATGATCGTTAACACCACTTTCGGGATCACATACTTAAAGGTGTTCAGCATATAGTGGCCGAAATGGTATTCGGTGCCGGTCTTCCAGCCGTTGATAAACCCGTCCCAGGTGGCATGGGCAGGCCACAGCCCGAGGGTGGTGAAGATCTCATGGTTCGGCTTGAACGAGGCGGAGAACATCCACGCCAGCGGGTAGAGCATCAGCAGGCCGACGAATATCAGCACGACGTAGCGCACCACCCGGCTCACCTTTTCCCGGCGCAGCGTACGGGCGACCTCACGATCGGCGTCGCTCATCACCGGCGCCATCTGTTGAATATCAGCCATTTTTGCCTCCCTTATCGGCGGAGTAGAAGACCCAGTATTTCGATGACTTAAAGGCGATCGACGCAAAGACCGCCACGACGAGGAACAGCACCCACGCCAGCGCGGCGCCATAGCCCATGTCGAAGTACTTAAAGGCGGTATCGTAGATATAGAGTGAGAACAGGTAGGTGTAATAGGTCGGACCGCCGCCGGTTATCACGTACGGGCCGGTAAACTCCTGGAACGCCTGGGTGGTCTGCATAATAAAGTTGAAGAAAATCACCGGGGTGATCAGCGGCACGGTGACCTTCATGAACATCTGCCACTTTGAGGCGCCGTCAATCATTGCCGCCTCATACTGCGACTGCGGAACGTTCTGCAGCGCGGCGAGGAAGATGACCATCGCGGAGCCAAACTGCCAGACGCGCAGCAGGGTGACCGACATCAGCGCCAGGGAGGGTTCCCCCAGCCAGTTGATGGCATCGATGCCAAAGACGGCGAGAAAACTGTTCAGCAGGCCGTCAATGGCGAACAGGGCGCGCCACAGCACGGCAATCGCCACCGAGCTGCCGAGGATCGACGGAATGTAGTAGGCGGTGCGGAAAAAGCCGATGCCGCGCAGTTTGAAATTGAGCACAAAAGCAATGCCGAGGGCGAAAGCCAGTTTTAAGGGGATGGTTAAAAAGACGTAGGCAAAGGTCACCCCCATCGATTTCCAGAACAGGCTATCCTCGGTCAACATATAGCGATAGTTTTCGATGCCGTTAAATACCGGCGGGCTCATCAAGTCGTACTCGGTAAAACTGAGAAAGAAAGATGAAACAAAGGGAAAAGCGGTAAAGACGATCAGCCCGATGATATAGGGCGATATCCATGCCAATCCCAGCAGCTTGTTTTCATTCATACATACCTACCTGGCTTACGAGTTGTAATACGGATCCGGTGACGCCGCGCTGTCGGCCTTTTACGCCTGACAACGCAAAAATGTCTGAACGCTTCCTCTGCTTAACATGTCCTTGTTAATTAATGGGTTATTCTTTAACTGGTCTAGCAGGTAAGGGCTGTCAGCCCCTTTTTTTATGCTGAACTGTTTTTTATAAAACACCGTTTTAATTTCATTTTATTGCGATTTGTTTCTGCGTCATGCAGATCAGGATGGAAATGTGATCAAAGTCGAAACGATGTTTCAAAAAGGTGAGGTGGTAAGCATTTTGGCCGTAAAGGGCGCCTGAAAGGAATGAAAAATTAGGCTTAACTGAGCGGGAAATATTATTACCAGGATAATGATTGTGACAGCATCTTTTTATTGAAGGGCGCCGGGCAGTAACCGGGGACGGCGAACGCCCCCGTTATGGATTAGCCTTCAAGAAAATCTTCGCGAATGGGAGTAAAGGTATCGAGCAGCGTGCCGGGCTGCAGGCAGACGCAACCGTGCATAATCCCCGGCCGCTTATACAACGTATCGCCGGCGCTGACGACGCGCGTCTCCTCGCCGATGGTGAACTCGAACTCGCCGGAAAGCACGTAGGTGAGCTGTTCGTGAGGATGGTTATGCATCGGGCCGACGGCGCCGGCGGCAAAATTCACCTCCACGGCCATCATTTTGCCGTCGTGGGCCAGAATGCGGCGGGTTACGCCATTGCCGAGGTCTTCAAGGGTGGTGTCTTTATGAAAAATAAACATCGGGCGATCCTGTTGTTAAAGTGAAACATTGTTTCATTTAACTTATCCCACTCTTCATGAAAAAGAAATACGCGGCCAGAGAAGTGGAAAGTTGATCACAAGTTTGCTTCACTGGCAGAAACGACATAAGCAGCAGAAGATGAAAACCATTGGCCTGTTAGGCGGCATGAGCTGGGAGTCCACGATCCCCTATTATCGGTTGATCAATGAGGGCGTTAAGGCGCGACTGGGCGGCCTGCACTCTGCCAGCCTGGTGCTGCACAGCGTCGATTTTCACGACATCGAAGCCTGCCAGTCCGCCGGCGACTGGGATCGCGCCGGGGAGATCCTTGCTGAGGCCGCGGTCGGGCTGCAGCAGGCGGGGGCCGAAGGCATTGTCCTGTGCACCAACACTATGCATAAAGTCGCAGATGCCATCGCCGCCCGCTGCCAGGTTCCCTTCCTGCATATTGCCGATGCCACCGGACGGGCGATTGCCGCCAAAGGTCAGCGCCGGGTCGCGCTGCTGGGCACCCGCTATACCATGGAGCAGACCTTTTACCGCGATCGTCTGCAGGAGCAGTTTGCCATCGAGACGCTGATCCCTGAGGCTGACGATCGGGCGCAGATCAATCAGATCATCTTCGACGAACTTTGTCTCGGCACCTTCAGCGAGGCGTCGCGGGATTATTATCTGCAGACGATCGCCGCCCTGGCGGAGCAGGGGGCGGAAGGGGTTATTTTCGGCTGTACGGAGATTGGCCTGCTGGTGCCTGCCGAGCTCAGCCCGCTGCCGGTCTTTGACACCGCGGCGATCCACGCGGAAGACGCGGTCAACTTTATGCTCTCTGCAGGACCGACGCCAGCGGCGTGAGGATCTGCGGCAGACTCTGCTGCAGGTGGGCAACAAAGGCGTCGACCAGCGCCGAGCGCGGGCGGTGGAGAGGGCGGATCAGGCTGACGGTAAACGGCACCTCGACGCTGAAGCGGCGCACCACCACGCCGCTATCGGCATAGTCCAGGGCGGTTAACGGATTCACCACCGAGATCCCGGCGCCGGCGCGCACCATGGCGCAGATCGAGGCCGCGCTGTGGGTTTCGACCACCATCCGCCGTTTAACCTGATGCTCAAGGAACAGGGCGTCGAGCAGCTGGCGATAGCTGTCGGTGCGCGACAGGCTGATGTAGTTTTCGCCCTGAAAATCGGCGGGGGTCAGCGTCGCCTGCGCCGCCAGCGGATGGCCGGCGGGCAGCACGCAGACTTCATTCAGCGTCAGCAGCGGGGTGCGTTCGGTGCCCGCGGGGGTATGCAGGGTCTCCGTCAGGCCAAGGTCATGGCGCTGGGCGGAGAGCCACTCCTCCAGCAGCGGCGACTCCTGGGGGACGATCTGCAGGCTGACCTCCGGGTAGCGAGCGAGAAACGGCGGCGACCGCTGCGGGCGGTAGGTCTGGGAAAACCCCCGCAGACCGGCGATCGACAGCTCGCCGAGGCGGACGGCGCGCAGGCTCTCGGCGGCGCTGACGATACGGTCCAGGCCATACCAGGAGCGCTGAACCTCCTCAAACAAACGCAGGCCCTGCACCGTCGGCTGCAGGCGACCGCGGGTCCGCTCAAACAGCTGCAGGCCGAGCACCTTCTCAAAGCGCGCCAGCTCGCGACTGACGGTGGGTTGCGAGGTGTGCAGCATCCGCGCCGCTTCGGTCAGGTTGCCGGTGGTCATCACCGCGTGAAAGATTTCGATATGACGCAAATTGACGGCTGGCATGCGGTCTCCGTGAGGCTCGGCTGGAACCATATCATTTTTGCATAGAGTCGCGATAAAACGATATTTTTTATTCGTCTGTCACTGTGGCGTAATCAGAAAAAAACAGCGACCAACACACGCACTGCACCGGAGTTCTTATGCCACACTCGCTTTACGCCACCGATACTGACCTGACCGCGGACAACCTGCTGCGCCTGCCGGCGGAATTTGGCTGCCCGGTCTGGATCTATGATGCGCAGATTATTCGCCGCCAGATAGCCCAGCTCAGCCAGTTCGACGTGGTGCGTTTTGCGCAAAAAGCCTGCTCTAACATTCATATTCTGCGTCTGATGCGTGAGCAGGGGGTGAAGGTGGACTCGGTGTCGCTGGGGGAGATCGAGCGGGCGCTGGCGGCAGGCTACGATCCGCAGCAGAATCCCGAGGATATCGTCTTCACCGCCGATCTGATCGACGACGCCACCCTCGATCGGGTGAAGGCGTTACAGATCCCGGTGAACGCCGGCTCGATCGACATGCTGAGCCAGCTGGGCGAGGTGTCGCCGGGCCATCGCGTCTGGCTGCGCGTCAACCCGGGCTTTGGCCACGGCCACAGCCAGAAAACCAATACCGGCGGTGAGAATAGCAAGCATGGCATCTGGTACAGCCACCTGCCGGCGGCGCTGGAAGTGATGCGACGCTATCAGCTGCAGCTGGTCGGGATCCATATGCATATCGGCTCTGGCGTTGACTATGGTCACCTGGAGCAGGTGTGCGGCGCGATGGTGCGCCAGGTCGTCGACTTTGGCCAGGATCTGCAGGCCATCTCCGCCGGCGGCGGTCTGTCGATTCCTTACCGCGAAGGTGAAGAGGCCATCGACACCGCCCACTATTATGGCCTGTGGAACCGCGCCCGGGAGCAGATCGCGGCCCATCTGGGGCACCCGGTGAAACTGGAGATTGAGCCCGGGCGCTTCCTGGTGGCCGAGTCCGGCGTGCTGGTGTCGCAGGTGCGCAGCGTGAAAGAGATGGGCAGCCGTCACTTCGTGCTGATTGTCGCCGGCTTTAACGACCTGATGCGCCCGGCAATGTACGGTAGCTATCACCATATCACCGCTCTGGCGGGGGATGGCCGGGATCTCAGCGCCGCGCCGCAGGTCGAAACCGTGGTGGCCGGGCCGCTGTGCGAATCCGGGGATGTCTTTACCCAGCAGGAGGGGGGCAAAGTCGAGACCCGCCTGCTGCCGGCGGTGGCGCCTGGGGATTATCTGGTGCTCCATGACACCGGCGCCTACGGGGCTTCGATGTCGTCCAACTATAACAGCCGTCCGCTGCTGCCGGAGGTGCTGTTTGATGGCGGCAAGGCGCGGCTGATCCGCCGTCGCCAGACCATCCAGGAGCTGCTGGCCTTAGAGCTTATTTAAAAAAAGGTCCCGTCGTCACCGACTCGCGAAGCACCAGCGTGCCGGTAAACGGCGGGATCGTTTCTATCGGCTGCTGATTGGCAAGCTTGATCGCCTGGTCGATAGCCGTAGTGATCATGTTGTCGATCGGCAGATAAACCGTCGACAGCCCCGGCTCCAGCCATTTCGCGCTTGGCGCATCGTCGAAGCCAAACAGCGACACATCCTGTGGAATACGCAGCCCCGCCTGATGCAGCGCCTTTGACGCCCCCAGCGCCATATCATCGTTACAGGAAAACAGCGCGCTGAAGCGGGCTTTCTCGTCCAGCAGTTCCCGGCACAGTTCGTAGCCGCGAGTCATCGTCGAGTCCCCATACTTCACCCGGCTCGGATCCCACTCAATACCATGTTTTATCAGCGCGTTGCGGTAGCCCTGCAGGCGAGCCTGGCCGGTAGGGGTATGCATCGGGACGGTGATGCAGGCGATATCGCGGTGGCCCTGGGTAATCAGATACTCCACGGCCTGGAAGGCGGCTTCCTGCTGTTCGAAGAACACGCAGCGTTCGCGGGCCTGCGCCACATCGCGGTTAATCACCACCAGCGGCATGGCGATCGAGTTAATCAGCGACATGATCGCCTTCTCGCTCATGTGCCGGGTATAGAGGATGATCGCATCGCACTGCCGGTCGGCGAGCATCTGCACCGCTTCCTCTTCGCGCTCCGGCGTATCATGGCCGTCGGTGACGATAAGCTGCTTTCCCCAGGCTTCGGTCTGGCGTGACGCCTGCTGCAGCAGACGGCCAAAGTAGAAGCCGTCAAAGGTGGAGACGACCAGCCCGATACTATTGCTGGTCTGATTGGCCAGCGAGCGGGCAAGGAAATTGGGCCGGTAGCCCAGCTCTTCCATCGCTTTAAAGACCTGTTGGCGGGTGCTCTCTTTCACCTGACCTGTGCCGTTCAACACGCGGGAAACCGTCGCTTTCGAGACGCCTGCGCGAATTGAGACATCCAGCATTGTAGCCATTCATCGATTCCTGATTTCACGTGGTAAAGCGCAGTTTATCACAGACCGAAAAGGGACATATCGACGGGGCGGGGCGGAAAAACCATCGCGATCACGCTTTTGGCAGGAACTGACGAGCCGACAGACTCTGGTATGCCAATGTCGATTTTATCGGATATTTGGGATACCACTGTGCGCGTTGCGAGCGCTGTCACAGAACTATTTTTGCCTGGCGACTATGTTTTGGTATGCCAAAAGTCTCTGGCTGTTCACCTGGCCGCATTAAGCCCTTTACACTGAGGTACTCTTTTATGGCATTACAGGACAAACTGATCGACGCGCTGGGGCGTTTCGCGACGACATTCAACAGCTATCGCTACATTATGGCGATCAAATCGGCGTTTATTACCCTGATGCCGGTGATCATCGTCGGGGCCTTTTCGGTGCTGATCTCCAATATGGTGCTGGATCCGAAGAATGGGCTCGCCAGCTTTTCCTCGCTCTCCTTTCTTGCGGCGCTGAAGCCGATCACCAGCGCGCTTAACTACGCTACGCTCAACTTCCTCAATATCGGCGCCGTGTTTCTGATCGGTATTGAGCTGGGGCGGATCAACGGCATCAAAAGCCTGTTTCCCGGCCTGTTGGCGGTGATCTGCTTTATCTGCGTCACGCCGACCACGGTGGAGATGATGGTCGATGGCCAGATGCACGTGGTGAAAGATGTCCTGCTGCGCCAGTTTTCCGATACCCGCAGTCTGTTCCTTGGGATGTTCATCGCCATTCTGTCAGTGGAGATTTACTGCTGGCTGGAAGGGCGCAAGGGACTGAAGATCAAAATGCCGGATACCGTGCCGCCGAACGTCTCTGCCTCTTTTTCCGCGCTGATCCCGGCGATCATCACTACCACCGCGATCGCCACCTTTGGTTTTCTCTTTCACCAGCTGACGGGAATGTATCTCTACGATGCGGTCTACCAGGTGGTGCAGCAGCCGCTGGAGCGGGTGGTGCAGAGCCTGCCGGGGATCCTGCTGCTGATGTTCGTCGCCCAGCTGTTCTGGGTGATCGGCATTCACGGCAACCAGATGATCAAGCCGATCCGCGAGCCGCTGCTGCTGGGAGCGATCACCGTCAATATGAGCGCTTTTGAGCAGGGGAAAGAGGTACCGAACATCATCACGATGCCCTTCTGGGATGTCTACATGAGCATCGGCGGCTCGGGGCTGACCATCGGCCTGCTGATTGCGGTGATGATCGCCACCAGGCGCAAAGAGATGAAAGAGATCGCCAAGCTGTCGATAGGCCCGGGGCTGTTCAATATTAACGAGCCGGTGATCTTCGGGATGCCGATCATGCTTAACCCGATCCTCGCCATCCCGTTTATCATCACCCCGCTGGTGACCGGCAGCATCGGCTATTTCGCCACCCTGACCGGCTTCGCCGGCAAGGCGGTGGTGATGGTCCCCTGGACCACGCCGCCGCTGATCAACGCCTGGCTCTCCACCGCCGGCTCGATGGGGGCGGTGGTGACCCAGCTTATCTGCATCGTCGTCGCAGTGCTTATCTATCTGCCTTTCGTCAAAATCGCCACCCGCCGTGCCGATGCCGCGCAGCGTCAGGTAGACAATCAACAAACCGCCAACCCTGTCTGAGGAGCCTATGACTACCGTACGGATGACAATTCCCGATGATTTTATCCTTGGCGCGGCGGCTTCCGCCTGGCAGACCGAAGGCTGGAGCGGGAAAAAACCAGGGCAGGACTCCTGGCCCGATCTCTGGTACAAAAACGATCGCCACGTCTGGCATAACGGCTATGGCCCGGCGGTGGCCACCGATTTTATCAACCGCTTTCAGGAAGATGTGCAGCTGATGAAGCTGGCCGGGCTGACCCACTACCGCACCTCAATCAACTGGTCGCGTTTTCTGACCGACTATGAAAACGTCACGGTGGATGAGGAGTATGCGGCCTATTATGACCAGCTGTTCGATGCGCTGCTGGCCAACGGCATCACGCCGATGATCTGCCTTGAGCAGTATGAATTGCCCGGCTATCTGCTGGATAAGTATGGCGGCTGGGGGTCGAAAACGTGGGTTGAGGTGTTTGTGCG